>Ga0247608_10000805_pt1 | contig 47672 bp, 41 predicted proteins | sample 176DNAGHGlowgp2_FD_193490 | JGI IMG/M metagenome (GOLD analysis project Ga0247608, IMG submission 193490) | Sheep rumen microbial communities from Palmerston North, Manawatu-Wanganui, New Zealand - 1766 DNA GHGlow gp2 | ecosystem: Host-associated > Mammals > Digestive system > Stomach > Rumen ...
GCAAGGAGCCGGCCGGCGGTTACCGCGAGTTCCTGATGAACGAGGCGCGCTACAGCCGTCTGACCCGCGAGTTCCCGGACAGAGCCGAGAGACTCTTCACCGAGAACGAGGAGGAAGCCAAGAGACGTTACGAGCATCTCATGAAGCTCAAAGCCCTCTACGAATAATCCTCAAAACAGCATAAACCAATAACAACAGCCCCTCGGGAATTCCCGAGGGGCTGTTTTGCGTATCTCCATTTGCCGCGCAGCGGCGCTTTTTGGCTCAGCTTCTCACATAGCGGATCGTGCCGAGCAGATTTTTGAGCGGGGCATAGTCCGGGAGCGTTGTGAGCTCATCGTCGTAATCCGGCGTTTTCTGCACTGTGACAAGAAGAAAACTGTGCGCATCGTCCGGGATGGGGAAGTGGATGGCGATGTTGTCCCCGTCCAGCACCCAGAGACCCGCGTGTTCACCGCAGCGAATCTCTCCGCGTGTCTGATACTTCTCCTCCAGCTGGGCGCGGTGGGCGGCAAAATCCTCACCGTTATAATAGGCGGCGTACTCAAGCTGGACATTGAAATCGCTGCCGTAGAGGATCGCCACGTGGGAGTCGCCGGAGTAGTTGAGAAATTCGTCCTCAACCACGACAAAGCTGAACTTTTCGGGGTCGTAGTCGATGAGAAGCTCCACAGTCTGCGCATCCCTGAAACCCGAGATGAAGCTGTAACTGCCGGTTTTCAGCGCGGCGGGCTTTGACTCCTGCGCGTTTTCGCTGTCGGGCAGCTCCGTCGGAAGCTTCTGCCGGAGTATCGCAATACCCGTTACCGCAGCGCCCAGAGCCGTCATAGCCAGCGGCGCGATGATCTTCCATTTCCACAATAACATAGCAGACACTCCTTATCCTAAATTCCACATGCGCTGAAAATCGCTCCGCAACGCATGAAAGCTCACGCGCATGGGGGATTTTGCGCATGTGATTCGGTTGCCCCGCCAGGGGCGAGAATCACGCGCTTGAATCAAATATTTTACTGTGGAAGCGGGGCTTTCACAGTAATACTAACCCTTAATAAAAACCTGACAGTCCTTCTGGCAGGAATTGTGCCATACGGCGTTGGCTTTCTTGACCATATATCTCCATTATGCTCCGCGAAAGCCGCCTTGTCTGGCGCAATTCCTGCTCAGAATTACAAGTCAGCTTTCTATCAAGGATTAGTATAAAATGATGTCACAGATCCGATCTACATTGTCGGCGCTGAGCTCCGGGTACAGCGGCAGGGTCAGCACACGCTCCGCCATGAATTTGGCAATGGGCGTCGCGTCAGGATCAAAGCCGGGGCGGTTCCGGTAGCAGTCAAAGGAATTGGTGATGGGGTAGAAGTACTTGCGGGCGACGATGTTCTGTGCGGCGAGGCGGTCGAAGACCTGGTTGCGGTCATATTTGTAGCCGTCAAAGACCACGGGGAAGTAGGCGTAGTTGGATTCCACGCCGGGCTGCGGGGTGTTGAGCTTCAAACCCGGCACACCGCCGAGACGTGCGCGGTAGTGCTCCACGATTTGCCTGCGCTCGGCGATCCAGGCGTCCAGATGCCGCAGCTCGCACAGACCCATGGCGGCGCAGAACTCGTTCATCTTCGCGTTGCCGCCGACGAAGGGTACTTCCTCCGGCCCGTGGATGCCGAAGTTCTTGAGGTCATAGATGCGCTGCACAAGGCTGTCGTCGCTGTAGCAGAGCGCGCCGCCCTCAATGGTATGGAAAACCTTGGTGGCGTGGAAGGAGAACATGGCGGCGTCCCCGAAGCAGGCGGAGCTGACGCCGTTTTTCCTGACTCCGAAGGCGTGGGCTGCGTCATAGATCAGCTTGAGACCGTGCTTTTTCGCAATGCGATCCAGCGCTTCGGTGTCACAGAGGTTGCCGTAGACGTGGATCGGCAGGATGGCGACGGTCTTGTCCGTGATGAGCGCCTCGATCTTATCGGGGTCGATGGTGTAGCTCACGGGGTCAATATCGCAGAAGACCGGCGTGCAGCCGCAGCGCACGATGGCGTGGGTGGTGGAGGCGAAGGTGTAGGGGGAGGTGATGATCTCCCCGTGCAGGCCATAGGCCTCCAGAATATTCTCCAGCGCGAGGTGGCCGTTCGTGAGAAGACTCACATGTCTGACTCCCAGGTACTCCTGAAGTTTTTTTTCCAGCGCTTGGTGCTTCTCGCCCATGTTGGTCAGCCAGCGGCTGTCCCAGATGCTGCGGATCTCGTCGCAGTATTCCTCAAAGGAGGGCAGGGCGGAGCGCGTTACATTGATGGTTTCGGGCATGATTATCCTTCTTTCCGCTTGAAGCCAAACGGCTCAGCGCTTTTTGACGATCTTCACGCACTCGAGGATGCTCATCAGCATCAGGGGCATGAAGATCAGAGAGGAATACTCGTTAAAGGCGAAGGGCTTGCGGATGATGCCGGAGATAAAGAGACTGAACACGAACAGCACGAAGAGCCCGTAGTAGGGGATCGAGGTGATGTGGTTGATCTTTCCGTGGGTCAGATACTCCAGATCCTCCGTGAACACCTTGCAGTCGGAGTCCAGCGTACCGGTCATGAAGAGAAGGCCGGAGAGAATGAAGATCACGCAGGGGATGAAGGAGGAGATGTTCTTGGCGAGATTAAAGCTCATGATCACATCCTGATACATCCACGACACCGCCATCCACACAAAGGCCAGGACGGTCGGCAGGAGCATGGTGCCGGCGATGTACTCCTTCATGGTTCTGCCCTTGGAGATGTGGGCGAGCCAGCGGGAAACCGTCGGCGTCCAGGAGAGGAACCAGAAGATCCAGCTTGCCGCCGTCGCGCCGTAGAAGTACTCCCGCCAGAAGTTTTTCGTGATGCTGCCCGTGATGGGCATGAAGTGAAAGTCTGTCAGCGGCGTGGACAAAACGGCGAGAAAGGCGATAAAGAACATCAGGAAGGCCAGGCGCGACATGCCCTTGAGCAGATTATACTTTGCCGAGGTCATGGCAACCAGAACCGTGATGGCGGCCAGCAGGAACTTGAGGCCGGGGAAGGTGAGGCCGATAAAGCGGGTCACGGTGTTCATGCCCGTCCAGAGGGAGATGGACATGCCCAGCACGGTGGAGAGCATGGCGGCGAGCTTGCCGATCTTCGAGTCCATGTGCTTCATGTACCACAGGCCGACGACGGAATACATGGCCCAGACGGGCGCGCCGTTCAATAGCGCGACCATCGTGATGGACTCCACGGGGTTGAGTCCCGCCTCCACATAGCCCACCAGATCGCCGGGGGCGTACATCAGCGCAACGCCGGTGCCCGCGACGAAGACGCCCGCGATCCAGAGCCCGAGAGGCCAGGGGGCTTCGGGCGTTTTGCTGTCAAGCTCAATGCGGCGGCCCTGCTTATCCTTGCTTTTACAGGCAAAAAAGAGCACAAGGCACAGTACGATGCACACGACCGTCGTCAGCGAGCCGAGAAAATAGACAAAGTTGTTGAAAAGCTCCAAGAGACTTCCTCCTTGTTGAGAATAGGTGCAATCAGGCAGGGCGTTTATTTGCCTGCCAGACCCTCCCGATAAACGCGGCGGAGGTAGTCGAAATCATCGTAGTAAATGAGCACGTTTTCCCCGTCTGTATTGGTGATGCGGACGGTGTCGTTGATTTTTTGAATCAGCGTGAACATCTCCTCCGCGTCCTCCGTGGTGAAGAGGATGCAGCCGAGCGGACCGTAGGGGCGGATGGGATCGCCCACGCAGGCGAGGGAGTCCACCGTCACGCCGGGGAAGCTTCGCACCTTGTCCAGTCCTTCGATGGCGCCGATGGTGCCGCCCTTCTCGTTGGTCCAGAGCATGTAGCTTGTTGCGCAGCGCTTGAAGGCCTTCTCCTGGGACGGGGGCAGCATGGACGGATCGTTCTTCTTGCCGAGGGCGTAGTCCACGATCCAGGCCACCACGTCGAAGCCCAGCAGATCCTTGAAGGGGACGAACATCATGTCGCCGTCCAGACGGTAGCCCATCTCGAGGATGTAGAAGTGCCCGTCCTCATCCAGCATGGCCTGGGTCCAGGCGTAGCCCTCGCGGCAGCCGACGCCCTGCAGCACCTTCTCGATGTGGGGATTGATGTCGCGGCAGAAGTCCTCCACGTGGTTGGAGAGCGTGGAGGTGATGGAGTAGCAGAACTTGGGGTAACCCGGCTGCGCGTACATGGCGCAAAGGCCGAGAAGGCTCACCTTTCCGTCGGCGAGGGCATAGGTGCCGTACCATTCCTCGCCGTGCAGCATGCGCTCGATGACGAGCTTGCGGCTCTTGGACATGGAGCGGGCGTAGTCGCAGGCCTTCAGCAGCTCTTCCTCGTTGGCGACATAGCTGATGCCGCGGTTGCAGCTCAGGTCGATGGGCTTTACCACGACGGGGTAGCGGATCTGATCCAGCTCCTCGCGCGTGGGGGGATCGGAGAGAAAGTAGTCGGTTGCAAGCGGCGCGCCGAGGGACGTGGCGAGGGCCTTGTAGTCCACCTTGTCCCGGGAGTAGTGCCAGGCTTCCGGCGTGCAGTAGCAGGGCAGTCCCAGACGCTCACACAGCGCCATGCACATTTCCAGGTTGAATTCGCTGATGCCGCAGACCACGGCGTTCACGCCCTCGGCGCGGCACTTTTCCTCCAGCGCGTCCAGATCGCCGGTGTTGATCATCCAGTATTCATCGGCAGCCAGCTTGCCGGGGGAATGCTCGGGCTCCAGGTAGTCGGTGACGACGGTATAAACGCCCTGTTTTTTCGCGTAATCCAGCATCAGGAGGGTGCCGTAGCTGGTGCCGAGCATTAAGAGTTTCTTCATGTTTGTTTCTTTCTCCAGTCTTGTACATTTATATGGTGACAACGACCCTGTACCAGGAATCGTCAGACATATACTGCTCTAAGGTTTCGCGGTCGGGGAAGTTCAGCACCAGGGTGCCGATGGCCTTGTTCGCGCCGGAAAAGCGCTCAACGCGGTCGCCGGGGCTGACCCAGAGGTCGATCTCCTTCACCGCGTCTTGAAGCGCGGGGTCGATCCAAAGCTCGGAGAACGCGCCGTCCGTGTCGCTGTGCAGGATGATCTCCGCCCAGTGGCCTTTGTAAACGGGGTCGGCCATATCGTCCGTCGGGAGCCCGACCGAGGCGCGCACGGCGTTTTGGATGAGCTTTACGCCGCTTGCCATTTCCAGCACCTCGCTCAGACGATTGCCGCCGCCGCGCGGGGTGCACTCCATGATGTAGGCCCGCCCGTCGGTACCCTGGCGCGTCTCAATGTTGAAGACGCCGGTCGTGATGTTAAGGAGCGTCATGAGCCGCTGAAGCTCCTGCCTGAGCTCTGCCTGGATCTCCTGCGGCATGCCGGACGGCCAGGAATACGCAGCCGGCGTGTAGGGGTTTTCGGCGCTGCGGTCAAAGCGCTGCTCGTCAAAGGAGCAGTAGACGAGCTTTCCGTCTTTCACAAAGCAGTCGGTATCCGAGGAATAGCCCTTCTGCTGAATAAACTGTTCGATGATAAACGCCCCGCCGTGGGAGAAGTCCAGCGCGCGGTCGATGGCGGCGTCGAGGGCAAAGGCGCTGTCCACACGCGTGACGCCCTTGCTGCCCGCACAGTCCACAGGCTTGACAATGGCGGGCCAGGTGAAGGTATTCGCGTCCGCCAGCGCCGCCTGCTTGTCAGTATAGCGCTTCGCCCAGGGGACGGTGAAGCCGTTATCCCGCAGGAAGGCGCGAAAACGCCCCTTGTCCTGCAAAATGCAGGTGGCCTCATAGCTGCCGGGAGAGGGGAGATGCAGCTTCTCGGCGACATAGGCCGCCGTTACGACGCCGGGGTCGCAGGCAAAGCTCATCACACCGCTGACGCCAAGCTCCCGCGCGGTCTCCAGAACGGCGTCCTTATCCAGAATGCTCACGTTGCGGTATTCGTCGCTGTGCTTGTGGGCGTGGTTTTCGGGCAGATAGTCGCAGGTGATGACGGAGAGCCCCAGCTCGTGGGCCTCCCGGATCACGGGCAGCAGAAAGCTCGATCCGCCGAGCAGCAGCAGTTTTTTCTTGTCTTGCATCAGGGGTTCTCCTTTCCGCGGTCCAGCAGCTTTTTGGCGATTTCCAGGATATAGCGGAAGCTTTCGACCTTAAACAGGACGGAGCCTGCCACATAGATCGCCGCGCCCGCCGGAACCATGATGATAAGCTTCACAAGATCGTGCAGGCCTGTTTTCGTCACGGGATAGATGACCAGGGCCATCAGGACGGAGAGGGCCATCGCGGGCATCGCGTCCCGCAGCTGCTGGAGGATGGTGTAGTTTAAGAGCCTCCGGTTCGGCCAGGCGTTGATGACGACGGAGACAAAGCCGGAGAAGAGCAGGCCCCAGGTGATCGCCATCACGCCGTAGCGCATGGTGACGAGCAGCACGGCGGTCTCCAGCACCTTCTTGATGATCTCCAGGTACAGGAAGATCCCGCTGTGGCCGGTGGCCTTGATGGCGTTGAGGTTTGCGGTGTGCAGGGGCCAGAAGGCGTAGTACACGCAGAAGATCTGCATATACGGCACGCAGGGCAGCCACTTTTCCGTCAGCAGCAGGCGCACCACGGGCTCGGCGCACACGGCGAGACCCGCCATCAGCGGCATCAGCACATAAGTGCTCACGCGGATGGCGCGGCGGGTCATCTCCCGCACGCGGGTTTTGTCGTCCTGCTCGGAGGACAGCACCGGCAGCAGCACACTGTCGAGGGAGGCGTTGGTGTTCTCCATGATGAGGTTGGGGAACTGGTCGCCCTTGTTGTAGAAGGCCAGATCCGCCGTGGAGTAGCGCAGGCCGATGATGAACTGATAGAGCTTGAGATAGGCCGTGTCCAGAAGCTGGGAGACGAGAAGCTTCCAGCCGTAGGAGATGAGCGTTTTCAGCCTCTCCCAGGAGAAGATGGGCTTCGGCCGCCAGCCCACCGTGAGCCAGAGGATCGCGGTGTTGACCGTCACATTCAGAAGCTGCTGGAACACCAGCGCCCACACGCCGTAGCCGAGATAGGCCATGGCGATGCCCACCACGGCGGAGAAGACCGTGCCGCCCAGGGTGGCAAAGAAGAAGCGGCGAAACTGCATGGTCTTCGCAACATAGGCCTGCTGCACGTTTTTCACGCCGGACACCACGATCGTGAGACCCAGCACCCGCACCACGGGCACAAGCGACATGTCGCGGTAGATGCGGCCGATCATGGGCGCGGCGAGGAAGAGCCCTGCGTACAGCACCAGGCAGAACACCAGATTGAAGTAGAAGACGGAGGAATAATCCAGGTCGTCCGTGTCCTTCTTCTGGATCAGGGAGTTTGCCATGCCGCTGTCCACAAAGACCTGCAAAATGGCGGTGATGGCGGTGACAAGCGCGATGCTGCCGTAGAGCGAGGGCTCCAGCAGGCGCGCGAGGATGACGGACACGATGAAGTTCATCACATAGGTACCGCCGCGCTCCATCAGCCGCCAGATAAAGTTGGTGATAACGGACTGCTTTTTATCCATAAGAGGAAAGAAACTCCTGCATGATCAGATTATCGCTTTACCTCCCTTTGGAAAAAGGGAGGTGTCACGAAGTGACGGAGGGATCGAATGATGCGAAGCGATGATCCCGGACACTCCGCTGTCAGCCCTTGTACCCGCGCAATTTGCGATACAGGCGCTGTACGCCGGGGAGAGAGGATTTTACAAGGTTCTTGACCTGGTAGCTCAGCGGCTGTGCCTTGAGGAGCTTATCGTAAGGGGGCTTGCGCTGCTCGGCGTCCCGCCCCTCGATATACATGAGCTCAAACTCGCGCTCGAGGATCGTGCGGTCCACCAGGGGCAGCACCTCCTCCGGCGCCCAGGGGCGGAAGGCGCGCAGCATTTCGGCCTTGCCCACGATGAACTGCCGCAGCTTCCCGTACTGCCCCGCGACGCCGGAGCTCCAGGCGCTCTCGTTGGAGTTGAGGCGGTAGACGGACATGCAGCGGTCAAGATAGTGTATTTTTCCGTGCAGGCGCAGCCACAGGGCGTCCGGATAGTCGCCGAAGCCGTAGTCGCTTGCGACCCGGTAAAAGTCGGGGGGATTTGCGAGAATGTCCCGCCGCCCGACAAGGGAGCTGGTGTGGTAGGCGTTTGCCATGCTGGAGATGATCTCCGCATAGTCTACATCCCCCTCAAAGCGGTCGAGCAGCGGCTCGTCGTGCCCGTCCGTGCAGAAGTGCAGCACGGTGTTGTGCACACAGGCGGTATAGCCGGGGTGGCTCTCCAGAAAGTCCACCTGCCGCTGGAGCTTGGTGGGGTCTGTCCAGTAGTCGTCCCCCTCGCAGTAGGCGACGTATTTGCCCCGCGCGTTGGGGAAGAAGACGGTCTGATACACGTCGATGCCCCGGGAATAGAGGTTTTCCGCCTGATAAAAGGGGCGGATGATGTCCGGGTATTTCTCGGCATACTCGCGGATGATGTCGCGGGTAGCGTCGGTGGACACATCGTCGTTAATCAGCACCTCAAAGGGGAAGCGGGTGCGCTGGTTGACGAAGCCGTCAAGCGCATCGCGCAGGAAGGCTGCGTGATTATAGGCGGTGCAGAGGATGGAGACCGTGCACTCGTCCGAACTGTAAGCGCCTTCTAACTCGCCATTATAGCGCATCACAGCCGGATTATCAAGGGAAAGCGGCTGAACGGGCAGCTCGCCCGCCTTTGGGGACACATAGCCGCGCTTTTTGCGGTAGTGCGCCTGAATGCCGGGGAAGAGGCACTTGATGTGGTTCTTGACCCGGTAGGCGAGGGGCTTTGTCGCCAGGATCTCGTCATAGGGCGGCTTGCGCTGGTCGGCGTCCCTCCCCTCGATATACATGAGCTCAAATTCTTTTTCGAGGATCGCGTGATCCACCACGTCCAATTGATCCTTCGGCGCCCAGGGGCGGAAGGCGCGCAGCAGCTCTACCTTGCCGATGATGAACTCGCGCAGCTTTTCATAATCCTCATCCACCGCCGCGCTCCAGGACGCGCTGCCGGAGTGGATGCGGTAGACCGACATGCACTTGTCCAGATACCGGATAGGGCCGTTGACATACATCCACAGGGCGTCCGGGTGATCGCCGAAGCCGTGGCTCAGGCCCACGTAGAAAAAGTCCTGGGGATTGGCGATGATGGCTTTTTTCGCCACGATGGAGCTGGTGTGGAAGGAGTAGGACATGCCGTTGCAGATATCCTCGAAGCGCACGTCGCAGTCGGCCCCGTGGTGCAGCAGGGGCCTGTCCTTCTCCTCACCGCCGCAGTAGTGCAGCATGGTGTCGTGCACGCAGGCGGAATATGCGGGGTGGCTTTCCAGAAAATCCACCTGCTGCTGGAGCTTCGTGGGCTCGGTCCAGTAGTCGTCCCCTTCACACAGCGCAATGTACTTGCCCCGGGCGTTTGGATACAGCACCTCCAGGCACAGATCCTTCCCCTGGGAATAGAGGTTCACCGGCTGGTAAAAGGGGCGGATCAGATCGGGGTACTTCGCCGCGTACTCGCGCACGATCGCCGCCGTCCCGTCGGTGGAGGCGTCGTCATTGATGAGGATCTCGATGGGGAAATCCACCTTCTGCATCAGAAAGCCCTCCAGCGTGTCGCGGAGGTACTCTTCGTGATTGTACGTCAGACAGCAGATCGAAACCAGGACTTCGTTTTCCATAAACAGCTCCAATATAATCCGTTTGCCGCTTCACCCGCAGAGCGCGTTCGCGGTCTGGGCCGCGACCTTCGCGTTATTCAGCACCAGCTTGATGTTGGATTCCAGGCTGTCGCCGCCGGTGAGCTCCACCACGCGCGCCAGCAGGAAGGGGGTGGTCTCCTTGCCGTGGATGCCCGCGGCCTTCGCGTCGGAGAGCGCCTGCTCGATGGCGGCGTCGATGATCTTCTTGTCCATGGCGTACTCGGCGGGGATGGGGTTTGTGACCAGCATGCCGCCCTTGTAGCCCAGATCGCGCTGGGCGCGGAACATGGCGGCGAGCTCTTCCGGGGAGTCGACGCGGTAGTCCACGCCGAAGCCGGACTCGCGGGTATAGAAGGCGGGCAGCTCTTCGGTGCCGTAGCCGACCACGGGCACGCCCTTGGTCTCCAGGTACTCCAGCGTCAGGCCGAGGTCGAGGATGGACTTTGCACCCGCGCACACGACCATGACCGGGGTCTGCGCAAGCTCCTCAAGGTCCGCGGAGATGTCCATGGTGACCTCCGCGCCGCGGTGAACCCCGCCGATGCCGCCGGTGGCGAAGATGTTGATGCCCGCCATGTGGGCGATGATCATGGTGGTGGCGACGGTGGTGGCGCCGTCGGCCTTGCGGGCGACCAGCGCGGGCAGATCGCGGCGGCTGGCCTTGGCAACGCCGCGCCCGGTCTTGCCGAGATACTCAATCTCCTCGTGGCTCAGACCCGCCTTGAGCCTGCCGCCGATGACGGCGATGGTGGCGGGGGTGGCGCCGTTTAAGCGGATGGTCTGCTCGACCAGCAGCGCGGTCTCCACGTTCTTGGGATAGGGCATGCCGTGGGAGATGATGGTGCTCTCCAGCGCCACGACGGGCTTGCCGGCGGCGAGCGCTTCCTTTACCTCGGGGGATATGTCAAGATACTGATTCATAGTTTACTCCTGAAAACAAGTTTTTTGACACGAAACAAAGGATATGGAAGCTCCATATCCTTTGTTTCTGCGTAGTAACAGAAATTACTTTGCCTTGATGTAAGGCTTGCCGTTGGCGGAGGGGACGCGGGACTTGCCCACGAAAAGCACCAGCACGATGACCGTGACCACATAGGGGATCATGGAGATGAGGTGCATGTTGACGCCGGAGGAGCCGCCGAGCACCACCTTGAGACCGGAGCAGAAGCCGAACAGCAGGCAGCCCAGCAGCGCGCCCTGGGGGCGGAACTTGCCGAAGATGACCGCCGCAATGGCGATAAAGCCCTGGCCCACGATGGAAATAGGACGAAACTGTGTCGAGAGCGCCATTGTGACGCACGCGCCGCCGAGTCCCGAGAGGAAGCCGGACAGGGTCACGCAGAGAAAGCGCGTTGCGATGACGTTGATGCCCAGCGTCTCGCAGGCCTGCGGATGCTCGCCGCAGGCGCGCAGTCTCAGGCCGAAGCGCGTCTTGTAAAACACAAACCACACGATGACGACCGCAATAAACACCAGATAGGTGGAAGCATAGGTAGCGAAGACATTGTCCATAAAACGGCCGAAGGCAGTGGAGGTGTCGAAGACGCCGACAAAGAGCTTGGGGATCTTCTGCGAGGCAGACAGCGGGATCGTGTCGGTGGAGTTAAAGAGCACCTTTGCCAGCATGATGACGATGCCGGGGCCGAGCATGTTGATGGCGGTGCCGGCGATAGTCTGGTCCGCGCCGAGCCTGACGGTTGCAAAGGCGTGGAGCATGCCGAAGAGCGCGCCGGCGAGACCGCCGCAGAGGAAGCCGAGCCAGGGGCTGCCGGTGAAGTAGGCCACGACCGTTCCGGTGAAGGCACCGGCGGTCATCATGCCCTCAATGCCGATGTTGACCACACCCGAAACCTCCGAGAAGCAGGAGCCGAGGGCGCCGTACAGCAGGGGCGTGGAATAAGCCAGCGTGGCGAACAGAATGATGCCCAGCGTATTGATCAGGTTTGTCATTTCGTGCTGCCCTCCTTCTTCTCGGCGGCTGTCCCGGCGGGTGCCGCTTTACGGTGTGAGCGGGAGCTGATGCGATTGAGGTTTTCAAAGATCACGGAGATTGCAATGAAGAATACGACGGTACCGACGATGACGTTGATGAGCTGCGTGGGCACGCCCTCCAGGTTGAGCTTGCTGCCGCCGTACATCAGCGCGCCGTAGAACAAACCCGCAACCAGCACGCCGAAGGGATTGGAGCAGCCGATCAGGGCGACCACGATGCCGGCAAAGCCGAAGCCCTCCTGGCTCGTGAAGATGGAGATGCGCTTGCCCATGCCCATGACCTGCAGCGCGCCCGCGAGACCTGCCAGCGCGCCGGAGATGGCGAGGGCAGTGAGGATGGAACGGTTGACGTTGATGCCGCCGTATTCCGCCGCAAATTTGTTGGAACCGACCGCCTTGAGCTCATAGCCCAGGGTGGTCTTCTCGATAATGAACCAGATCAGAACGGTCGCGATGATGGCGACGATGAAGCCCCAGTTGGCCGTCGGAGCAAGGCCCGCGCTCTTGATGAACTCCTTGGAGAAGAGGAGGCTTGCGTTGTCGGCGATGTTCTTGGTCGCCTCGGCGGTGCCCTCGTTCTTGATGGCGGGGATGCCCGCGATGAAGTTTGAGAGATAGAAGGCGATCCAGTTGAACATGATCATGGACAGCACTTCGTTGATGCCCCACCTGGTTTTCAGGATGGCGACGATGATGCCCCAGACAGCGCCCGCCGCCATCGCGGCGAGAAAGCACAGGGGGATCAGCAGAAACTTGGGGAGAGAGCTTGCAAGGATGCTGGTGACGACGGCCGCCATGGAGCCGACCACAAACTGACCCTCGGCGCCGATGTTGAACACGCCCGTCTTAAAGGAGAAGGCCACGGACAGTCCCGCCACGATATAAGGGACGGCGTAGACGACCACATAAGAGAAGCCCTTGAGACTGGTGACGCTGTTGACAAGACGTCCGTAGGCCACGCCCACGGGCAGGCCCATGACTACGAGGAAGATCGCGCCCACAAGAAAGCCCAGAATGATGGACAGCAGAATGTGGATAAAGCGGTTTTCCGAAATGACGTCGAGGAAGCTTTTTTTCTTCGTCATGCCTTTTTCCCTCCTCCCGCCATCATCAGGCCCAGATCGTTCTCATTGGCCTCCCTGCCGGGGATGGAGGCGACGATCTGACCGTCAAAGATGACGTCGATAATATCCGAAAGACTCATGATTTCGTCCAGCTCAAAGCTCACAAGCAGGACCGCCTTGCCCTTGTTGCGCTGGTCGACGATGTACTTGTGGACATACTCGATCGCGCCGACGTCCAGACCGCGGGTGGGGTTGACGGCGATGAGCAGATCCTTGTCGTTCTGCACCTCACGGGCGATGATGACCTTCTGCTGGTTGCCGCCGGACAGAGTGCCCGCCGGGCGCTTCTCGCTGCCGGAGGGGCGGATGTCGTACTTTTCGATGGACTCCCTGGCGTGGGAGAAAATGGAGTCGCGCTGCAGGACGTTGTTTTTGGCGAAGGGCTGCTTTTCAAAGTTCTGGAGGATCAGGTTGTCCTCAATGGAGAAGTCCAGCACCAGCCCGTGCTTCTGGCGGTCGGCCGGGATGGAGGACACGCCGTGCCGGAAGCCGAAGGAGGGGGGCTTGTTGAAAACGTCCGTGCCGTTTACCAGCACATGGCCGGATGTGCCCTTGCGAAGACCGGTGATGACCTCGACAAGCTCCGTCTGGCCGTTGCCGTCGATGCCGGCGATGCCGACGATCTCACCGCGCCGCACCTGGAGATTCAGACCCTTGACGATCTCAACGCCGCGGTAGTCCAGACAGTGCAGATCCTGCACGTCCAGCACCACGTCGCCCGGCGTCTGTTCGGGCTTGTCCACCTTGAAGGTGACCTTGCGGCCCACCATCATCGAGGCCAGATCGTTCTCGTCCACCTTGTCCACATCCACGGTGCCGATGTATTTGCCCATGCGGATGATGGTGCAGAAGTCGGCGGATTCCTTGATCTCCTTGAGCTTATGGGTGATGATGATGATGCTCTTGCCGTCCTTGACCAGATTGTGCATGATGGCGATGAGCTCCGTGATCTCCTGCGGGGTGAGGGAGGAGGTCGGCTCATCCAGGATCAGGATGTCCGCGCCGCGGTAGAGCGCCTTCAGGATTTCCACGCGCTGCTGCATGCCGACGGAGATATCCTCGATCTTCGCGTCGGGATCGATGGAGAGCCCGTAGCGCTCGGAGATTTCCACCACGTTTCTGCGCGCCGTGGCCATGTCCAGCTTGATGCCCCTGGTGGGCTCGGTGCCGAGAACGATGTTCTCCGTGACGGTGAAGGGCTGTACCAGCATGAAGTGCTGATGCACCATGCCGATGCCCGCGTTGATGGCGTCGCGCGGATTGTTCATCACGATCTTCTTGCCGTTTACAAGAATATCGCCGGAGCTGGGCTTGAGCAGGCCGTAGAGCTGGTTCATCAGCGTCGATTTGCCCGCGCCGTTTTCGCCCAGGATCGCGTGGATTTCGCCTTTGTGGACGGTGAGGTTGATGCCGTCGTTGGCAACAAAGCTGCCGAAGCGCTTGACAATGTTGCGCATTTCAATGACGGGCGTGTTCATGTCCACATACTGTTTTGCCAAAGTGACCGCCCCCTGTCTAAATAATAAATAGTTTCCTTTCTGGCTCCCCGGAGAGGGGAGCTGTCAGCCGCCGGGCCGCCTGACATTTACCCAAGCAGCCGGAAAAACGCCGCAGCGTCATCGGCATGCCTGCCGCGGCAGATGATGTGGTGGTTATTGATGGGATCGGTGAGGAAATAATCGAAATCGCCGAGCTTCACCTTGATCTGCGTGCGGCAGAGCATGTCGCTCCAGGGCATATTCTGGATCGTCCCCTCCTGCGCGTGGAAGCGGGAGAGATCCCCCTCGCACTTGAAGACGGTAACGTCGCCATCGTCAAAGCGCCCCTGTACGGCGACGCCGATGCCGGACTCAAAATGGGTGTTGAGCGTGAAGCTCTTGAGCATGGTGACGGGAATGGTGCAGTGGGCGAAGACCGCCGTGCCGGCCTTGGTGTCGAAGCGGCTGGGATTGCACATGAACATGGGCTCGCCCGTGATGGCGCCCAGAACGGCCATGGACAGAAGCGCGGGCACGTCGCCCTCGCAGCCGCCGTAAATCCCCTCCGCATTCAAAATGGAGAGTCCCAGACAGCCGGTGGTTTTCACCGTGTCCAGCAGATCAAAGCAGCGCACCGACACGCCGCAGAGATCGTATTTTTCCACCAGACGCTTGAAAGCGCCATAGACATACAGCGCCTTTTCAATCTCCGCCCGGTCATAATCTTTGGATTTGAAAAGCCTGGTATATTCATTTTCGGGGTAGCTTTCCTTTGCGATCTCCTCCAGCAGCTCCGCCATTTCGATGGAGACGAAGCCCATGCCGAGCTTCTGCATCATGGCGTCGGGGGAATAATCGCTTGCGATCAGCCAGTCGGACGGCCTGCCGATGCAGCCCAGGTTCTTGCCCCGCAGGGAGGCCCTGGCCCGGTGCGCGTTCATGAGCGCGCGGATACGCGCCGCAACCGCCTGAATATCGCCGTGCAGGATCTCGCCGCTGCCGCCATGCTTTTTCAGAAAGCTCAAAATCTCCATGGAGGCGGCAAGGGAGTTGCTGTCGCCGCTGGTGAGGATATAGCAGCGACGGGCCTTGAGCTGGTCGAAAACTTCAAGGAAATATCCCTCGCTGCCGCCGGAGGCGACATAGAGGAGCGCAAAGTCGTCGGCAAGGTACTGTTCGAGCGGGACCTTTTCCAGCGTCTCGCCGAGTTCCTTCGACAGAGCGCCGATGTAGCGGGTCATCTTCTCCTCCGTGATCTGGGAGAGAGGACTCCGAATCTGGTAGAAATCAAGCATAAGCGGAGCACTCCTTTGTATCTTAATATCAGGATGCAGGTTGATACTTCATTATAACACGCTCCCCGCCACTTTTCTACTGTTTCTTACGGGAACATATAAAAAAAGAGCACGGCATGAAGCCGTGCTCTAAAGCTGCGGATGATTAGCCGAGGGTGAAGGCGGGGCAGTCAGCAGTGGAGGTGGGGACAACCAGCGTGCCGTCAATGATGGCCTTCTTGGCGGCCTCAACCTTCTCGAGAATGTCAGCGGGGATGTGGTCGCCGGTGGTGGCAAAGTCGATGGCGCCGTCAGCGAGAGTGTAGTGATGCTCGCCGCCCTTGAACTCGCCGGCCTTGAGGTCCTTGGCGATGGCAACGCAGCCGGCGCCGGTGTCCTTCAGAGCGGAAGAGACGATCCAGTCGTTGTTGAGAACCGCAGCCTGGTCGGCGTCGACGCCGATACCCCAGATCTTGGCTTCGGCGCAGGCGTTCATGACACCGACGCCGGTGCCGCCGGCCGCATGGTAGATAACGTCGGCGCCCTTGGTGATCATGTCCTTGGCCGCGGTGTTGCCGCCGGCGGTATCAATGAAGGAGTTGGCGTTGTACTGCAGAACGGTGGCATCGGGGCAAGCCTCAAGAACGCCGGTGATGTAGCCGACGCCGAAGAGGTTCATGGTCTCGGAAACCATGCCCTGGACATAGCCGACGGTCTTGCTCTGGGTCATGTAGCCGGCAATCAGGCCGACGAGGTAGGAGCACTGCTCCTGCGCGAAGGTCAGGCAGGCGACGTTGGGGAGGTCGGCGTTGGTGGCATCGTCGACAATGGCGAACTTCTGGTCGGGATTGTCGATGGCAGCCTCGCGGGTGGCATCAGCCAGCATGTAGCCGACGGTGATGATGAGGTCGTACTCTTCATCGATGAAGGTGTTGATATTGGTCTGGTAGTCAGCGTCGGTCTTGGACTCAAGGTAGTTGACCTCAAAGGTGGGGTCTTCCTTGGCCAGAGCCTGAAGACCGGCCCATGCGAACTGGTTGAAGGACTGGTCGTTGACGCCGCCGACATCGGTGACCATGCCGATCTTGATCTTGGCATCAGCCGCAGAGGCGGTGGCGCACAGCGCGAACATCATGCACAGAACGAGAGCCATTGCGAGAATCTTTTTCATGTTCTTTCCTCCATAAAAGTTTTTTGAATGGATTCCTGCCTGGATACTGCCAGAAAAATTATAGCATGTCGCACCGTGAAAAACAAGGGCGATTTTTTGTAACAAATGGCAGCGGGTGTGTTTTCTGCGCCGGCCGTAAAATTTACCGCGCTTTAACAACTCCCCTCTTGCGCCGGGGGCGGAAAAATGGTAAGCTATAGCCAAGAATATCCCATCTATCTTTTTTATTTTCTAAAAACAAAGGAGTGTTGTCATGATGGTTAAACTGATTATGGGCCTCAAGGGGTCCGGAAAGACGAAAGAGCTGGTCGGTCTTGTCTGCAAGGCTGTCAGTGAGGGCGAGGGCGACGTGATCGTCATTGAGAAGGATCGTAAGCTCACCTATGATATCCCCTACCAGGCCCGTCTGATCGACGCCGCAAGCTACGATATCGGCACCTTTGAGTTCCTCAAGGGCTTTATCTCCGGCATCCACGCCGGCAACTATGACATCACCCATTTCTTTGTTGATAACTTCTACAAGCTGGTCAACGACAGGGACGAGGCTTCCGTCGTCTCCTTCATCCAGTGGCTGGCCGCCTATGCCGAGCGCGAAAAGATCGAGTTCGTGATCTCCATGAGCTTCGACCGCGAGAAGTGCCCCGAGGCCATCAAGCAGTACCTGATCTGAATATACGTACAGCGCCCCCGGTTTTCACCGGGGGCGTTTTGCTGCTGAAACGGAGAATCCGTACTCTATTTATAACTCCCGCAGGATCAGATCCGTGTTGCCAGGGTTGAGCCCCAGCTCGATGCGCCTGACCTTGGGGTGCTTTTTATAATGCGCGCGGATCGCGTCGCGCAGGACTGTCCCGCCGTGGTAGCCGTGGATCACCCGCAGGGTATATACCGAGGCGTTGCACCGCCTGAGCGCGGCGTCAATGGCGGTAAAGGCCTGGGCCTTGGTCATCCCGTGCACGTCGATCTCCTGAAACGCCCCGATCATAGTGTGTGTCCTCCTGCTGTATGTTTTACTGCTCAAAAACCGATACCTGCTCCGATCAAGACCCATTCTTTCTTTTTGGGCAAGAGCCAAAAAGAAAGAATGGGGGGCGCATAATCGCAGCTCACGTCCTCTGAGCAGAAATATAAACCATTCAAACATATCTTACTGAATCTACCCGGAGAAAGCAAGCCCGAACGCGCGACGTTAAACGGTTAATAATTTATCAATTCTTGCGGGGCATACTTCACAAGTGTGATGCTTTGATGTATAATCAAGGCATTCCAATTGCGAAAGGAGTGCTTTGCTTATGAACATAAACCCCGACGGCAGCTATTCCAGCGGCCCGGCGCAGAAGCCGGACGGCGGAAGCTTCGGCGGCCCGGCGAGAAAACCGCGCCCGAAGCTGTCGCTGAACCTCCCCGGCAAGGCGGCGATCCTGGTGCTGGCGCTGATGCTTCTCGGACTCGTCGTGCTCGATTCCTTCTATACCCTCAAGGAGGATCAGTTCGCTGTCATCACCACCTTCGGCAAGCCCACCATGGTCTCCACCTCCGGTCTCAAGCTCAAGCTCCCCTTTGTCCAGCAGGTGACAAAGGTCAGCAAGACCATCCAGGGCTTCCCCCTCGGCTACCGCATCGGCAGCAGTCAGAACGTCGAGGAGGAGTCGCTGATGATCACCTACGACTATAACTTCGTCAACGTCGACTTCTATGTGGAGTACCGCGTGACCGACCCCATCAAGTACCTGTACAATTCCCAAAACCCGGTGGACATCCTCAAGATGCTCTGCCAGAGCTATATCCGCGACACCATCGGCCTTTACAACGTGGATACGGTCATCACCACCGGCAAGAGCGAGATCCAGTCCGCCATCAAGGACAAGGTCATGGCGCGGCTCGAGTCCGAGGATATCGGCCTGCAGCTTGCCAACATCCGCATCCAGGACGCGGAGCCTCCCACGCGGGACGTGCAGCGCGCCTTCACCGCCGTCGAGACCGCCAAGCAGTCGGCGGACACCACGGTCAATAACGCCAAGAAGTACGCTAACGAGGTCATCCCCGCCGCGGCAGCCGACGCCGACCAGATCATCAAGAGCGCCGAAGCCTACAAGGCCAGCCGCATCAACGAGGCCAACGGTCAGGCCTCCCGCTTTGCCGAGCTTTTCAACGAGTACCAGAAGTACCCGCTCATCACCAAGCAGCGCCTTTTCTATGAGGCCATGGAATCCATCCTGCCCGGCATGAAGCTCTATATCCTGGACGCCGACACCGGCGTGCAGACCGCGCTGCCGCTCGAACAGTTTGCCACCGTCAACCTGGGAGGTGAGGACAGATGAAAAAGATAAAACTCCTCCTTCCGGCCGTAGTCCTCGTCCTCGTGATCCTGCTGTCCGGGGCCTGCTTTGTCACGACGCAGCAGAACGAATATACCATCATCCGCCAGTTCGGCGCGGTGGTGAAGATCGTGGACGAGCCGGGCCTGAGCATGAAGCTGCCCTTCATCCAGACCGCGAGCACCCTGCCCAAGACCGAGATGCTCTACGACCTCGCCGTGAGCGACGTGATCACAAGCGACAAGAAGTCCATGGTCGCTGACTCCTTTGTCCTCTGGCGCATCAGCGATCCGCTGAAGTTTATCCAGTCCCTCTCCGGCAACATCGCAAACGCCGAGTACCGCATCGACACCATCGTCTACAACAGCCTCAAGACCGTCATCTCCTCCATGCGGCAGGAGGAGGTCATCTCCGGGCGCGACGGGCTGCTGGCTCAGCGCATCATGGATAACGTGGGCAACACCTTCGATAACTACGGCATTACGCTCCTTGCCATCGAGACCAAGCGCATCGACCTGCCGGATGAGAACAAGTCCGCCGTCTATGAGCGCATGATCTCCGAGCGCGACAACATCGCCGCCTCCTACGTGGCGGAGGGCGCCGCCGAGGCCAAGCAGATCCGCAACGAGGCCGACAAGTCCGTGTCCATCACCCTGTCCGAGGCCAAGGCCGCCGCCGAAAAGCTGAAGGCCGAGGGCGAAGCCGAGTACATGCGCATCCTCTCCGAGGTCTACGACACCCCGGCGGAGGCGGATTTCTACGAATTCATGCGCGCGCTCGACATGGCGGAAAAGTCCCTCGGCGAGGGGAACAAGACCCTGGTCGTCTCTGCGGATTCGCCCATCGCCAAAATCTTCAAGAGCGTGGAGTGAGCGATTTTCCATGTATAAAAAAATTCCCCTCCGGTGAGACTAAGAGCAGCACCCTACATACACTGTATTGGGCGACTCTTCATCGGAGTGTGAATGTAACATGGTCAAACGAGGCGATATTTACTTTGCCGACCTCAGCCCGGTCGTCGGCAGCGAGCAGGGCGGCATGCGCCCCGTGCTCATCGTACAGAACGACACCGGCAACCGCCACAGCCCCACGGTCATTGCCGCGGCGATTACGAGCCAGCTTGGAAAGGCAAAGCTCCCAACCCATATCGAGCTGCACGGACGCAGCGTGGGTCTCAACCGCGACAGCGTCATCCTGCTTGAGCAGATCCGCACCATCGACAAATCCCGCCTGCGCGAGCGGATGGGCAAGCTCGACAAGGGCACGATGAACGCGGTGGACAACGCCCTGGCGGTCAGCTTCGGCCTGGGGTCATAATCGAATAATCCCGCGCCCCCGCTCATAACAATGGGCAGGGGCGCTTTACGCTTCTGGCTCCCCTGCAAGGGGAGGCGAAATAAGCAGGAGGACAACACCATGACAATTATGGTTTACATAAATCAAGAGCCCGCGGGCACGCTCACCGTCTCGCGCGATGGGCTGTACACCGTCCTCGAGGCTGAGGCGGCGGGGCGGGACGGCCTTGTCCGGCTCTGGGCGCACGGCGGCGGGAAGAGCGCCTACCTCGGCCTCATGCAGCCCTGGAACGGCGGACTCCGGCTGCGGCGCAGACTCACGCGCCGGGAGCTTGCGGCGTTTCCCGATCCCATCGAGTTTGTCTCCGACCGGGAACGGGACGGGGAAGAGAAACAGAGTGAGCAGGACGCGAAAGATTTACATAACGAAGTAAACATAAACAATGACCCGGAGAAAGATGCACGGGCGGAAGCGGCGGCGGAGGACGGGAACGCCGAGAGCGCGCAAAACACGGAAACCGACTATGCTTCCTGCCCCTGGCCCGCGCCGCTGCCGGAGGATGGGCTTTTGTGGTATTCCCGCAGCGATGGGACGCTCACCGCCTTTGACGGGATCAGCAGCCTTCTGGCCCTGCCGGCGGAGCTGCGCACACCGGGCACCGGAACGGTCGAACGGGTGATCGAGGGCAAGAAATATCTGGTTTTTCGCTATTGAGAAAGAGGGCGAAATGCGGTATAATAAAATATCAGTTTATACACTTTGACAAGATTGAGAGGAGACTTTTGACATGCTGATGACAGATCTCATCGCAAAGAAACGCGACGGGGGAGAACTGAGCACCGAAGAGATTTATTCCATGATTGAAGGCTATGTCCGCGGGGAGATCCCCGACTATCAGATGTCCGCCATGTGCATGGCAATCTATTTTCGCGGCATGACGGATCGGGAGACGCTGGATCTGACCATGGCGATGATGCACTCCGGAGATGTCGTGGATCTCAGCGCCATCGAGGGCGTCAAGGCGGATAAGCATTCCACCGGCGGCGTCGGGGACAAGACCAGCCTCATCCTCTGCCCGATGGTGGCGGCCTGCGGGCTGCGCGTCGCCAAAATGTCGGGCCGCGGCCTGGGTCACACCGGCGGCACCCTGGACAAGCTGGAGAGCTTTCCGGGCTACAACATCTCCATCGGGGAAAAGCGCTTTTTTGAGAACGTCAACCGCATCGGCATCGCCCTCATGGGGCAGACAGCCGACCTTGTCCCGGCGGACAAGAAGCTCTACGCCCTGCGCGACGTGACCGGCACCGTGCCGAGCATCCCGCTGATCGCAAGCTCCATCATGTCCAAAAAGCTGGCCTCCGGCGCGGATGTGATCGTGCTGGACGTCAAGTGCGGCAGCGGCGCGTTCATGAAGACCGAGGCGGACGCCCGGGAGCTTGCGCGCGAGCTCACGCGCATCGGAAAGCTCGCCGGGAAAAAATGCGCGGCGGTCATCACCGACATGGAGCAGCCCCTCGGCCGCGCGGTGGGCAACGCCCTGGAGGTCAAGGAGGCCATCTCCGTTCTCCGCGGGGAGACGAAGGGAGACCTGCTGGAGCTCTGCCTCACGCTGGGAAGCTGTATCCTGACGGAGGCGGGCTTTGCCGCAGACGAGGAGGCGGCGCGGCAGATGCTGCAGGCCACCATCGAAAGCGGCGCGGCGCTCAAAAAGCTCTCCGAGCTGGTGGAAGCGCAGGACGGCAGCGCGCAGGATGTGTTTGACACGTCGCGGCTCCCTCTGGCAAAGGTGCAGATGGAGGTTCCGTCCGAGGTATCCGGGTTTCTGAGCCATATGGAGTGCGAGAAGATCGGCCTCATCTCCATGCACCTCGGAGGCGGACGCGCGAAAAAGGAGGACACGATCGACCTCTCCGTGGGTCTCGTGCTGCACAAAAAGGTGGGCGACCGGGTGGAGAAGGGCGAGAGCCTTGCCACTATCCACGCTTCTACTGAGGAAAAGGCACAGGAGGCGGCGGCGCTTCTTCGCGCCTGCTGCACCTTCTCCGACAGTCCCGTGGAACGCCCGGCATTTATCAAGGCAATCATTCGATAAGGAAGCGCTGATTAAATCGAAGTGTGCGGATTGGCGAGCGGATTTTTCGGCTGTCGAAGCCTGAAAAGTGCAGGAATACTTTGTGTATTTCAAGCTTTTCAGGCAAAGACAGACGGGAAATACGCCGTCAAGACGTGCGCGGCGATTTATTCAGCGTTTCCATAAAATAAATACAGGAGGGAAGCACCATGCAATACATCATGGCACTTGACCAGGGCACGACCAGCAGCCGCTGCATCCTCTTCGACAAATCGGGCAATATCTGCTCGGTCGTGAACAAGGAATTCCGCCAGATCTTCCCCCAGCCCGGCTGGGTGGAGCATGACGCGGAGGAGATCTGGGACACCACCTATGAGGTGGCCCACGCCGCCATGGCCAAGCTGAACGTCAGCGCGAAGGACATTGCCGCCATCGGCATCACCAACCAGCGCGAGACCACCGTCGTCTGGGATCGGGAGACGGGGGAGCCCATTGCCAACGCCATCGTCTGGCAGTGCCGCCGCACCTCCGACATCATCGACCAGCTTGTAAAGGACGGACATGCCGACGAGATCCGCGCCAAGACGGGTCTCATTCCCGACGCCTATTTCTCCGGCTCGAAGATCCAGTGGCTGCTGGACAATGTACCCGGCGCGCGCAGACGGGCCGCGGCGGGAAAGCTCCTCTTCGGCACCATCGACACCTGGCTCATCTGGAAGCTCACCGGCGGGCGCGTCCATGTCACGGACTACACCAACGCCAGCCGCACCATGCTCTTCAACATCCACACCCTGCAGTGGGACGAGGATCTCCTGAAGCTGCTGAACGTCCCGGCCTCCATGCTGCCGGAGGTCAGACCCTCCAGCTTCGTCTACGGCAAGACGGATTTTGAAATGTTCGGCGGGGAGATCCCGATTGCGGGCGCGGCGGGCGACCAGCAGTGCGCCCTCTTCGGCCAGTGCTGCTTTGAACCCGGCACCATGAAAAATACCTACGGCACCGGCTGCTTTCTGCTGATGAACACCGGCACCATCCCGGTGGAGAGCAAGAACGGCCTTGTCACCACTATCGCCGCCAGCACCAGCGACAAGGTGGACTACGCGCTGGAGGGCTCCATCTTCATCGCGGGCGCGGCGATCCAGTGGCTGCGCGACGAGCTGGGCGTCATCACCAGCGCCAAGGAGAGCCAGGAGTTTGCCGAAAAGGTGGCCGACACCGCCGGCGGCTATGTGGTCCCGGCCTTCACGGGCCTCGGCGCCCCCTTCTGGAGCCAGCGCGCCCGCGGCTGTGTGGTGGGCGTCACCCGCGGCTTCTCCCGCGCCCATCTCGTGCGCGCGACGCTTGAGAGCCTGGCCTACCAGACCCATGACATCGCCCGCGCCATGGAGCGCGATTCCGGCATTCCCATTGCCGAGCTCAAGGTGGACGGCGGCGCCTCCGCCAATAACTTCCTCATGCAGTTTCAGGCAGACCTTCTGGGCGCGGACGTGTACCGCCCCCGCTGCATCGAGACCACCGGCCTCGGCGCGGCGTACCTCGCGGGTCTGGCCGTGGGCTACTGGGAGAGCCTGGACGATATACGCGCCAATTGGGCCATCGACCGCACCTTCCATCCCCAGATGGAGGAGGCCCGCCGCAAGGCCCTCATCCGGGGCTGGGACAAGGCCGTCAAATGCGCGCTTCTCTGGGGAGAAGAATAATTCAATAATGAAATCAAAACGGAGAAAGATATGGACTACACCAAACTGAAAAATACCGAGCTGTTCCTGTTCGACATGGACGGCACCCTGTACCTGGGCGACAATGTCTATGAGGGCGCCATCGAACTGATGGAGGATCTGCCCCGCCTCGGGAAAAAATACATTTACCTCACGAATAACTCCTCCCGCGCGGGAGAGGATTATATCACGCGCCTGAAAAAACTGGGCTTCCCGTGCGAGCGGGAGAACGTCTTTACCTCCGGCATGGCGACGGGCATGTACCTCAACCAGCGCCACCCCGGCGCGAAGGTCTATCTTGCCGGAACAAAGGCCTTTTACCGCGAGCTCATCAGCTACGGCATCGACCTTGTGAACGACGAGCTGGGCCACACCGACGCCGACACGGTGGACGTGGTGGTGCAGGGCTTCGATACGGAGCTTGTGTACGAGAAGCTGGACAAGGCCTGCCACTTCCTGCGCCGGGGCGCCGCCTTCATCGCGGCAAACCCCGACTGGGTCTGCCCCATGCCGCATGACGAGGTTCTGCCCGACTGCGGCAGCATCTGCGCCCTGCTCACGGCGTCCAGCGGCGTAAAGCCCAACTACATCGGCAAGCCCAACCGCAACATGATCGACGTGATCGCCGAGATGACCGGTATCCCCAACGAACGTATCTGCGCCGTGGGCGACAGGCTCTACACCGATATCGCCGTGGCGCAGAACGCGGGCTCGGTGTCCGTGCTGGTTCTCTCCGGCGAGACGACCCAGACCATGGTGGACGAGGCCGAGCGCAAGCCCGACTATGTCCTGCGCGACGTGCACGAGCTGCACGAAATCCTGAAGAGTATCTGAAAGCTGTGCCCCGGTTGTCCGGGGCGCGCCTGAATGCCTATGTACGAACTATCCAAATATTTTTTGCCGGCGGCGTGCTTTCTGCTGATCGCGGTGTTTTTCATGCTGCTGCCGGATCTGCGAAGCTGCGCGCTCGGAGGAAAGAACGCCTCCCGCCGCCTGGGGAAAACGGACGCCCTGCTCATGGCCCTGCTCACGCTCGGCTATGCGGCCCTGGCCTTCACCGGCCTCGGCAATACCGAGTCCCCGCAGAGCTTTGTCAATATGGAGGGGCGCAGCGCGGCGCTGAGACCCGACGCAAACGGCGGCGCGGTCTCAAAGCTCATGGTCTTCACCGGCGTCGGGATCGGCAGATATACCATCGACTATATCGACGATGCCGGCGGCAGCATCCCCCTTGCCGAACTGGAGCAGAGCCATGCCGAGGTGCTCAAATGGCTGCCGGTGGAGCTGGAGCGGCCCGTCACCGGCGGCACGATCCGCCTGCACGGCAGCGGGAACGTCTGGCTCGGCGAGGTGGTCGCACTGACGGAGGAGGGGAGCGTCGTCCCCACTGACAGCGACACGCCGGAGCTGAGCGACGAACAGAGCCTCTGTCCCCAGAAGCAGACGTTTCTGAACTCCACGTATTTCGATGAGATCTACCACGCCCGCACGGCCTGGGAGCAGCTCAACGGCGTCTATCCCTATGAGATCACCCATCCGCCCCTCGGCAAGACCATCATCGGCCTGGGTATCGCGCTCTTCGGCATGACACCCTTCGGCTGGCGCTTTTCGGGGACGCTCTTCGGCGTGCTGATGCTGCCGCTGCTGTATATCTTCGCAAAGAAGCTCTTCGGCGGGCGGCTGGTGCCCGCGGCCTGCGCCGCGCTGATGGCGACGGACTTCATGCACTTTGTCCAGACGCGCATCTCCACCATCGACACCTACGCCGTCTTTTTCATCCTGCTGATGTACCTGTTTATGTATCTCTTCGTCAGCGAGGAAAAGCTTGCCTGGCTTGCGCTGTGCGGGGTGAGCTTCGGCCTCGGCGCTGCGAGCAAGTGGACGTGCTTCTATGCCGGGGCGGGCCTCGCGGTGATCTGGGCGCTCTGGGTGATCCGCGGCCTGCGTACCGGAAGGCTCCGCTTCGGGGACTTCGTGAAAAACGCGCTTTTCTGCGTGGTGTTCTTTGTCGCCGTGCCCTGCCTGATCTATTACCTGTCCTATATCCCCTACGGCATTGCCCGGGGAAAGACGAATCTTCTGAGCCGCGACTACCTGAACCTTGTGCTGGATAACCAGACCTACATGTTCAACTACCACTCCCAGCTTGTCGCCACGCACCCCTATTCCTCCCACTGGTACCAGTGGATCCTGGACATCCGGCCGATCCTCTACTATCTGGACTATCTGCCGGACGGGCGGCACATCAGCTTCGGCGCGTTCGTGAACCCGGTGCTCTGCTGGGGCGGGCTGCTGGCGCTGTTTGTGCTGGGCTATCTTGCGCTCTGGCGGCGGGATCAGGCCTCGGCCTTTATCCTGATCGGCTATCTCGCCCAGCTTCTGCCCTGGGTGCTGGTGCCGCGCCTGACCTTTGCCTATCACTATTTCCCGTGCACGGTCTTTCTGGCGCTGGCCCTGGGCCGCTGCTTTGACCTGATGAAACGCAGCCACCCGCAGGGCAGGCTCCTGGTGGGCGGCTTCGTGTGCCTGAGCCTTGCGGTCTTCGCGCTGTTCTATCCGAACCTCGCGGGACTGCCGGTGGAGCCGGGCATCCTGCGCTCGTGGCTGCCGACCTGGCCGTTTTAATTCGGAAAAGTCCAAGAGACTTTTCCGAGAAAAAATTGCACCCTGCTGCGCGCACTCGCTTGCGGGGGACGCTCGCACACTTGCAGGGCGAGATGTGTTTTTCCCGAGGTACACGCCCTCGGGAAAAACGATTGATACTAATCCTTGATAGAAAGCTGACTTGTAATTCTGAGCAGGAATTGCGCCAGACAAGGCGGCTTTCGCGGAGCATAATGGAGATATATGGTCAAGAAAGCCAACGCCGTATGGCACAATTCCTGCCAGAAGGACTGTCAGGTTTTTATTAAGGGTTAGTATGAAATTGTTTTTCGCCTTGCGAGGCGAAAAATCAGAGGAGAGGGCTCCTCTGAACTTCTCCGGTAAATACCAACAGGAAGGAAACACAGATATGAAAACACTTGTACTCGGAAAAACCGGCCTTGTTGTGACCAAGCCCGCCATGGGGTGCCTGCCGGTACAGCGCTGCGACACGGATTACGCCGTGAAGCTGCTGCAGGCGGCATACGACGGCGGCATACGCTATTTCGATACCGCCAACGCCTATACCGACAGCGAGGAGAAGATCGGCCTTGCGCTCAGCGACGTGCGCGAGCAGATCGTGATCTCCACCAAGAGCGCCGCCACCGACAAAGAGGGCGTACTCAAGCATATCGAGAACAGCCTCAAGATGATGAAGACCGATTATATTGATCTCTTCCAGTTCCACCAGGTGCCCGCCGTGCCCGATCCCAACGACCCCAACGGGGCCTATGCCGGGGCGCTGGAGGCCAAGGCGCGCGGCTGGATCCGTCACATCGGCGTCACCACCCACCGCGTCCAGGTGGCGGAGGACTGCATCGCCTCCGGCTGGTTTGAGACCCTGCAATTCCCGTTCAGCTATATCTCCTCCGAGCGCGACCTCGCCCTCGCGGAGAAGTGCAAGGCGGCGGACATGGGCTATATCGCCATGAAGGGGCTTGCGGGCGGCATGCTCACCAATGTGCGCGCCTGCCATGCCTTCATGAACCTCTATGACAATGTCGTCCCCATCTGGGGCATCCAGAAGCTGGAGGAGCTGCAGCAGTGGCTGGACGCTGCCGAGGAAGACCCGCACATGGACGCCGAGCTTGACGCCTTCATCCAGAAGGAGCGGCAGGAGCTCTCCGGCTCCTTTTGCAGAAGCTGCGGCTACTGCATGCCGTGTCCCGTGGGCATCGAGATCCGAAACTGCGCCCGCATGAACATGCTCCTGCGCCGCTCTCCCTGGCAGCAGTACATGACGCCGGAATGGCAGGCCAAGATGAACAAAATCGACGACTGCCTCGGCTGCCGCAGCTGCGCCTCCAAGTGTCCCTACCAGCTTGACACCCCGAATCTTCTCAAGTACATGCTCAAGGACTATCGTGAGTTTTACGAGGAACATAAGGATCTGGTATAAAAAATAAACAGAAAAGGGGCTGTCCCAAAACATTTACCGTTTTGAGACAGCCCCTTTTCTATTTGCATCATGCCACGGGGATGAAGGTGTAGCCCTTTCCATATGCAAAGTTTTCTGCCGCGCTGCCGGCCTTGCCGAAGATGTAGAGCTCCTCGATGTCGCCGAAGGCAGATTCGTGAATATCCCAGACCGCCATCGGAATAGAGACGCAGACAAGCTTCGGGCAAGCGGCAAAGGCGTTTGCTTCGATCACCAGCGCCTGATCCGGCAGCTTCACATAGGTGAACGCGCCGCCCGCAAAGGCCTCCGCTTCGATCCTGGTCAGTGCGGCGGGAAGCACGAAGTCGGGGCTCATGTCGGGCCAGACCAGCGTGACGCCCTCGTTAAAGGAAAGCCCCATGGAGCCGTCGCTCCCGGTATAGGTGATCACGTCGCCCGATACGCTGGGCTCTTCGCCTGTAAGCTTGAGCAGCTTCGGATTGAAGCTGATGTTGAGGGCCTTGAGCGGATTGCGCTGGCAAGAGAGCTCTTGCAGCGCTTCGTTGCCGCCGACGTCCAGCCGGGAGAGCGCATTGCCGCTGCAGTCGAGCTCCTCCAGGGCGGGGCAGGCAGTCAGATCGAGACTTGTGAGCGCATTGTCTTTGCAGGACAGCTTCGTGAGCGCGGGGGCCTGGCTGAGATCCAGCGCCGTAAGCTCGTTTGCGTCACAGGACAGGATCTTCAGCTTTTCGTTGGGACTCATGCCCGTACCGTCGCCGTCCTCAGTGCTGACCTCTTCGCCGGTACGCACACGGAGATCCAGGGTCTTCAGCACATTGCCGTCGCAGTGCAGGGCGGCCAGGGCGGTGTTTTCGCTGACGTCCAGTTCTGTAAGAGCGCAGCCGCTGCAGTCCAGCCACCGGAGCGCCGTGTTCTCGCTGAGCTCCAGCGTTTCCAGCGTGTTGCGGCTGACGTTCAGCGTCTCCAGCGCGGTGAAGATTTCAATGCCCTGGAGGGATGCGACGCTGCCCTGTGCTTCCTCAGTGCCCGCAATGTCGATTTTGGTCACGGCCTCGATCTCCGCCTTGCTGAGATAGCCGCTGCCGTCCGTGTCGATCTGCTGCGACACATAGCCGCGGAAGGCGGCGTCGGGGAAGAGCGTCTCCGCGATCGGAACGTCGTCGTTCGTGAACAGGAGGAAGCGCCCGTCATACCCAGTGTGAGCCGGCTTTGGGCTGCCGCAGGTGCTGGTCAGATAAACGCCGCTGCTGCCGCTTAAATAACCCGACGCATTCTCAAGCGCGACCGAAATATTATCCGACGCGCTGTATTGAATGCGCAGGCTCACATTCCCCGCCGCCGTGACCGGCAGGGGCGTACCCAGCTCGACCAGATAGTAGCCCGGAAACTTGAAGCCGGCGCTCTGCGTGACCGTTTTTCCGCCCGCGGTGAGCGTGAGGTTTACATCGGTCTGGGCGTTGTTGATAAACAGACCGACAGCCGAAACTTCCTCGCCCGCGTCGACGCGAAAGTCCTGCGTGATGTCCGCAGTGCTGCTGGTACATATAAGGTTTATGGTTGTAAGATTGTTGGCGTAGTTATAGCAGTGGTCGTAGCGCTGCTCCTGCACGTCAAAGGCGTATACCGTGTTGGGCTTCTGGCTCGATATCTGGCCGCTGTTATCGAAATAGGTTGCCGTAGTCAGGGAACAATCGTAATAAGAGATCCAGAAATAACCGAAGTAGTTCTCCCTGTCCACGCCCCAGCTATTGCGCACAAGCCATGCGCCGTTGCCCGGAGGTGCGGAACGGAAACGGGAGCTTGCAAAATCGTCATCCCAGCCGACCAGCATGATCGCGTGGTTATGGGTGCGGTCGATCGGGCAGTAGTAGGAGTTGTTAAGAGCGTCATAATATTCATTCGGTAGCGTATCGTACGCAAAAAAGGACGCGCTCACAGCGCCGTGCGCCAGGATCGCGGCTTTGATCGCCTCTCTGTCGTTGGCGTTGATTTCCACCATGGTCGTAAGCTGCAGATCACCGGTGCGCCCGTCGGAAGGGGAGGGGACATAAGCGTAGTTTTGGCTGTAAGGCGCCTCCGCTTCACGCACAGGCCCGATCATCGAAGACAGGCGCGTAGAGGCGACATAGCTGTTGAGTCCGACATTGAGATAGCTGTTGGCGTAGCTGTTCAGACTGATCGTGTCGCCGATGTTGCAGCCCTTCTCATCATAGAAATCATGCAGCGTGAAATAGACCAGGTGCAGCTCCGACAGATCGACGCTGCTGTCGGCGACGCGGTCATGGATCATATCCGCCTCGATTGCGCCGAGTGTGGCAAAGGCCCAGCAGGTGCCGTAGGGGTTCTGGTCGCGGATCGGCGGAAGGTCGACGTGATAAGTCGGAACATAGGAAGTGGGCGTCCGGGTTCCCATCAGCATCCCGGGCCTCGACGCGCCGAGGATGGGGATGGACTCGATCGGATCCGGCGGCAGGGGCGCCATAGCCGGAGCCTCCAGCGTACCGAGAATGTTGACCGTGATCACGGGCAGCTCCAGCCCATCCGCCAGCTTGTAATCGGGAAGGGCAGGGACAAAGTGGAAAACATCCAGGTCGTCGTTATAGTCCTCCGCGCATTCCCACGCGACGTCCAGGCGCTGCTCGCTCTCATGTTCGGCGCGCAAAACGACGGAAGCGCCGTTTTCGTCGGTTTCATACCAGACCGTCCCGCCGAAATAGACCGTGAGCTGCGCCGGGAATTCCTTCTCCAGCTCAGCCATGGCGTATTTATAGTCCGTGTCGATGGCAGAGGCATAGCCCGTTGTGTCAAAGCCGACAACAACGTCCTTTCCATAGTCTTTGGCCGTCGTGCTGACGGTTTCCCTGTCCCCGTTCTCGGCGAAGGCGAGCGGGCTCAGGCAGAGAAGCAGGATGAGCATCAGCACTATGGCGCAGAGCAGTTTGTTCTTCATGGGATCACCTCCGAAAAAAGGCAGAAAGTAACAATAACTCAATTATATAGTATATCTTGAGACGGAATTATTGTCAACCTAAAGCCGGACAATCCACCGGCGTTTCACAAAAAAGGACAGTATCAACACTATCCCGGCGTCTTTGTGACCGCTGTCAGCCTGAACAGCCTTCATACTATCCCCCGATAGAAATCTGACAGTCCTTCCGGCAACATTTGCGTCATTCTTCGTTGAAGCCCTTGACCATATATCTCCATTATGCTCTGCGGGCTTCGCCTCGCCTGACACAAATTTTGCTCGGAATTCCTTGTCCGCTTTCTATCAGGGAATAGTATCACATCCCAGTAGCCGAGTGGCGGATTTTACCCGACGCTAACAAGTGAAAGAAGCAGGCAAATGCATATTATGAAAAAACCGCTTGTTCTTTTTTCAGAACAGGCGGTTTTTTACCCAATTATATCTGAATGACAAGCGAATCTATTCGGAGGAGAGGTGCGGATAAGGCGGAGCAGCCAAAGGTATGAAGCGACATTACGCTTTCGCTTTTTCGTTCTGCAGGTTGGAGACAACAACAGCGCAGGAAGCGTCACCGGTGATGTTTACTACGGTGCGGCCCATATCGAAGATGCGGTCGACACCGGCAACCAGCGCAATGCCTTCCACGGGCAGACCCACGGATTGGAGCACCATGGCCAGCATGACCATGCCCGCGCCGGGGACACCGGCGGTGCCGATGGACGCCAGAGTCGCGGTCAGCACGATCGTCAGCATCTGGGAGAACGTCAGATCAATGCCGAAGCAGGAGGCGATGAACACCGCGCACACACCCTGGTAGATGGCGGTGCCATCCATGTTGATCGTGGCGCCCAGGGGCAGCACGAAGGAGGTGATCTCCTTATCAACGCCCAGCTTCTGCGTGCACTCCATGTTCAGCGGCAGCGTGCCCACGGAGGAAGCGGAGGAGAAGGCCATGATGATGGCCGGCATCATGCCCTTAAAGAAGCGAACCGGGCTCATATTCCCCAACAGCTTCACCGACAGGGAGTAAACCACCACCGCGTGGATGAAGTAGCACAGGTAGGCCACCAGCAGCACCTTCGCCAAAGAACCCAGCACGGCCGGTCCGTTCTCGGCTACAACAGGGCAGAGCAGGCAGAACACGCCTATCGGGGACAGCTTCAAGATCATCTCCATGATCTTCATGCATATGTCGTTGAACAGGTTCACCGCGGTAAACTCGATATCATAGCGTTCACCGATCAGGATCAGCGCAAAGCCGACAAAGAGCGACGCCACAATGATCTGCAGCATATTGGCATTTACAAACGGCGCAAAGAAATTCGAGGGGAAAATGCCCACCAGCGTGTCCATGAAGTTGACGCTGGTCGCCGCGGGTTCATAGTGCAGGTCTGTGGTGGACAATACCGGGAAGATGCCCTTGAGCATATTGGCGAAGAGCAGGCCGATGGCAACGGCAAAGGCCGTGGTGCACAGGTAGTAAATTACCGTGCGGCCGCCGATTGTGCCAACCTTTTTGATATCGCGCAGGGAAACAACGCCGGCCATGATCGAGAAGAATACCAGCGGACATACGATCCACTTGATGAGGTTCAGGAAGATCGTACCGAAAGGCTTGACGTACCTTGTTGCGAAAGCGGGATTTCCGGTGAATGCGATGCCCGCAACGATTGCCAGTACCAGGGCGATAATAATCTGTGTGGACAAGGCCAGTTTTTTCTTTTGCTGCATGTCGTTTACCTCCTTTAAAATTGTTTCGGGATGTTGCTGAAAACAGTATAACACATGCAGGGGAATCCAGTCTACCCCTTTAAATCATAAAATTGTCCATAATTTAAAAGTTTTTTGCATAAGGACAGACACGCTTTTAGAATGGCCCCGATTGGAAGGAATGACCCTTTCCGTCAACGCCGGGGATATATCCGATCATGCTGCCGCAGCTTTGCCCGCAGGAGGGCCGGAAAGGCGATAGGACGTATGGAAGGTCGATCCTCAATGATGCCATGGATATCATGACAGCACCGCGCCGGTTTCTTCAATTATGATTGCAAAACGTGTCGAATCATTTTTTCAACGTCTTCTGACATTCCGACCGGAAGAAGACGGATGTCAGGGTGTTCATTCTGAAACACAACAAATAGTTGATGAGCAAAGCCCTGCCCAATCCAATCCAGTCCGGTAAAGTCGAGAGTTACTTCCCTGAAACGATCAAGACGGCTGCACAGGCGTTTTGCCTGAGACCGGGAAACCGGGTTGGATTCAAAATATTGCCGCAACGGGATTTGTGTTTTGGAAAAACCGCTGTCCGTATCGGCGTACTGCGCGAACACATCCTTTGCCTCCTTCTTTGAAAAGTTGGAGAGTGTCATGCGCACGATGGTGCCATTGGAGGGTAGTTCATTCAGCAGCTTATCGTTTTCAAAACGGTTATGCGTAAAAATCAAACCGGAGGAAAAAATCACAAACTCATCCGCAAGTCGGGACGAAAAAAAGATACCTTCTCCGGAATGATGGGCAGAATCCGTTGTGAGCTTACCCTTGAAGAGTTCTCCAACTGCATCCTCAAGCTCAGGCAAACCAAGATACGCCCGGATCTTTTCAAAGATTCCAACACCGTCATCAGCAATCTGAACACAGGTATTCAAATAATCCTGTGAGATCGTAATTTCAAGATGCTCTGCCTGCGAGTGATCGATCACATTGTTGATGATCTCTCCGCAGAGATAAGCCCATATACCGCGGACATTTGCTTTGAAAGAGGTCAAATACGGGCTCACATATTGGCCGTAAATGGCATCTTCGGAAGAAAAGATCGGGCTGCTCCTGTCAAGAAGAAAGCGCTCCGTTTTTGTTATGAGAATATACTGATCCCGTTTCAGCTTTTGAATGATCCCCTCGCGTTCAAGCCGATCCAGATAACGATAAACTGTCGCGAGTGTTACATCGAAGGTCTCTGCTGTTTTTCGTACAATGGATGTTTGCTTCCGTGCAATCTTTTCCAGTAAATAGAGCTTGAGCTGCTCGGCTCGTTCTGCACTTAAACTCATCAGATCATCTCCCCTTGATAAAAAGTATAGTAAAATTTCAACTTACTGTCAAGAGAAATTATACTTAGAAGAGTTAAAAATTATACTTATACTCGTGTAAGTATAATTTCTCTTGACAGTGAGGAAAACCAAACAGCCAGGATAAACATGCAGAACTCTTATCGCGTCGAAAAAAGAGGCCAGGAAATCCAGTGGTTTCAACGGGTTTGGGCCATCATGACGCTTTTATAAATTACGCAAAAAAATACCCCGTACCTTTCTTGGTACGAGGTATTCTTTCTGTCAGCTTATCTTCATGACATTAGGCCTGCGCCCGGGGGATTTTTGCGTCATGCGACGCCTCAGCCGAAGACGGAGAGCAGGAAGCCTGCCGCGATGGCGGAGCCGATGACGCCGGCCACGTTGGGGCCCATGGCGTGCATCAGGAGATAGTTGTTCTTGTTGTACTTGCGGCCCACGTCCTGGGAGACACGCGCGGCCATCGGCACGGCGGAGACGCCTGCGGAACCGATCAGGGGGTTGATGGCGCCGCCGGAGGTCTTGTACATCACAAGGCCGCCCAGCAGGCCGCCGACGGTGGAGATCGCAAAGGCGATCAGGCCGAGAACGATGATCTTGATGGTGTTGAAGTTCAGGAAGTTCTGCGCGACCATCGTGGCGCCGACAGAGGTGGCGAGGAAGATGGTGATGATGTTCATCAGCGCGTTCTGCACGGTGTCGGAAAGACGGTCGGTCACGCCGCACTCACGGAAGAGGTTGCCGAGCATCAGGCAGCCGATCAGGGGAGCGGTGGAGGGCAGGAGCAGGATGACGAAGGTGGAGACGACCATCGGGAAGACGATCTTCTCGGTCTTGGAGACCTCGCGGCCCTGGACCATCTTGACCTTGCGCATCTTGTCGGTGGTCATGGCCTTCATGATCGGGGGCTGAATGAGCGGGATCAGGGCCATGTAGGAGTAGGCTGCAATGGCGATGGGGCCTAAAAGCTCCGGCGCCAGCTTCGTGGTGAGGAAGATGGCGGTGGGGCCGTCAGCGCCGCCGATGATGCCGATGGACGCAGCCTGGGGGCCGGTGAAGCCGAGGCACACAGCGCCGAAGAAGGCGACGAACACGCCGAGCTGAGCCGCCGCGCCGAGCAGCAGGCTCTTGGGGTTGGCGAGCAGGGGGCCGAAGTCGGTCATCGCGCCGACGCCCATGAAGATGAGGGACGGGTAGATGCCGGCCTTGACGCCGATGTAGAAGAAGTCGAGCAGTCCGGCTTCCCGCATGACAGCGCCGTAGCTGTGGTAGGCGGGGCTTGTCTCATCGAGAAACGCGGCCCAGATCTCGGGGTGGTACAGGGCGTTTGCACCCTGGCCCACGAAGTAGCTGAGGTTAGTCAGCAGGCAGCCGAAGGCGATGCCGACCAGCAGCAGCGGCTCGAATTTCTTCACGATGCCGAGGTACAGCAGCACAAAGGCGATGATGATCATGACGAGGTTTTTCCAACCGCCGTCAGTCAGAAAGAAGGAGGCAAAGCCGGATTCAAGACCCAGCTTTTGCAGGACACCAAGTATATCCATACCTGCCTCCTTATGCGATCACGACGAGCGGAGAATCGGTCTCTACAACCGCACCCTTTTCGACGACGATCTGCGCGACCGTGCCGGTCTTGGTGGAGACGACCTCGTTCTCCATCTTCATGGCCTCGAGAATAAGGAGCACGTCGCCCTCGCTGACCTTCTGGCCGGGGGTGACATTGATCTTCAGGACGTTGCCGGGCATGGGGCTCTTGACGACCTCGCCCGCGGCAAGGCCGGCGGCGGGGGCGGCAGCGGGAGCCGCGGCCGGAGCGGCGGCAGCCACAGGCGCGGCGGCAGCGGGCGCTGCGGCGGCGGGGGCGGCGGGAGCCTTGATCTCGTACTCGTCGATGAGCATGGCCTCGCCCTGCTCGACCTCTACCTCATAAACGCGCTTGTTCAGCGTAACCTTATACTTCATCTTCATTTGACCTCCCTGATGGAAATAAAGCGCAGCTCATTGAGCGGCTTGCCGAGAGAATCGGCAACGATTGCCATGACCATGGCGGCGTCGCGCGGATCGGTGTTGTAGAGCTTGAAGTCGCCGGCGGTGCCGGGGGCGGGATCCGCCTTCGGCGCGGCCGCGGCGGGGGCGGCAGCCGCAGCGGGTGCGGCGGCAGCGGGCGCGGCGGCGGGCTTCTTCTCCTTGTGCATGACCTTGCCCATGCCGAAGATGACGCACATCAGCATCACAAGGCCGATAAACACGACGAGATAACCCAGCAGCGCGTAACCGAACGCGTTCGGGATCGAAATATTGACCAGATCAATCACGGTAATTTCCTCCTGTCTCAGTCGAGGGCAGTGATGGAGTACTTGACCTTCTTCTCCTCCTGCTCCTTGCGCTGGGCGAAGAACTTCTCGGCGACCGGCGGGAAGGAGATGTAGCTGAGCACATCCTCATCGCAGCGGGCGGTGTCGCCCAGCTCTTCCTTGGCCTTCTTGAACACGTCCTTCGGCAGGGTGTCGGCGTAGCGGCCCTGGATGGGCTTCTCATCGCCGAGGATCTTGGCCTGCACTTCGGGATTGATGGGGGCGGGGGTACGGCCGTACTCGCCGCGGCAGTAGGCCTTCAGCTCAGCGCCGACGTTCTTGTAGCGCTCGCCGGCCAGGACGTTCTGCACGGCCTGGGTGCCGATGAGCTGGGAGGTCGGGGTGACGAGCGGGGGATAACCCATATCGGCGCGCACGCGCGGGGTCTCCAGCAGCGCTTCGTCGAACTTGTCCAGGGCGTTGAGGCTCTTGAGCTGGCTGAGCAGGTTCGAGAGCATGCCGCCGGGGATCTGGTAGATCAGGCACTGGGTGTCGGTGGCCATGGAGATGGGGTTGAGGGTGCCCTTTGCCAGGAAGTCGGCACGGATGGGTTTAAAGAAGTCGGCCATCTCGTGGAGCTTGTCGGTGTTCAGGCCGGTCTCGTAGCCCATCTGGCGGAAGGTGTACTCGAGAGTCTCGGTTGCGGGCTGGGAGGTGCCGCCGGAGAACGGGGAGATGGCGGTGTCGATGACGTCTGCGCCGGCTTCAACGGCCTTCATGTAGGTCATGAAAGCAAGGCCGGTGGTGCAGTGGGTGTGGACAACGATGGGCAGATCCACGGCGTCCTTCAGAGCGGAGACGAGGTCATAGGCCTCCTTCGGGCTCATGATGCCGGCCATGTCCTTGATGCAGATGGTCTTGGCGCCCATCTTCTTGAGCTCCTTGACCATCTCAACGTACTTCTGCAGGGTATGTACGGGGGAGGTGGTGTAGGAGATGGCGCAGGAAGCCAGAGCGCCGGACTTGACGGTCTCTTCCACGGCGACCTTGAGGTTGTTGACGTCGTTGAGCGCGTCGAAAATGCGGATGATGTCGATGCCGTTCTTGACGGCGGCGCGGACAAAGCGGCGGACGATGTCATCACTGTAGTGCTTGTAGCCCAGAATGTTCTGGCCTCTGAGCAGCATCTGCAGCTTGGTGTTGGGCATGGCAGCGCGGATCTTGCGCAGGCGCTCCCACGGATCCTCGTTCAGGAAACGCAGGCACACGTCAAACGTTGCGCCGCCCCAGCATTCCACGGAGTAGAAGCCAGCCTGGTCAATGGTTTTGAGGATGGGCTCGAACTGGTCAAAGCCCAGCCTCGTCGCGACAAGTGACTGGTTGGCGTCGCGAAGGACTGTTTCGGTAAACTGTACTTTCTTCATACGTACCTCCTCTGATTATTTCGCTATCTGAAAAATGCTTTCGCTTTCTCAAAAAACCCGGCACAGGGAAGCCCCGGCGCAGGAGTCTTTACAGTATATCTTAATGCGTCAAGCCCCGTTTTGTCAATGCACAGGAATGACAATTCTTTACTTTTTTCCCGCCCGAAAGGGACGTTTTTTCAGGAGTTTTTATGGGGTGCGGTACAACGCCTGCCTTTTCAAAGCCGCCGCAAACCGTCGGCGGTTTTGAAAAAACAGGGAAACGCCCTCCTCCGGTTGCCCGGAGGAGGGGAGTTTGCAGAGAGATCAGATGATGCCGATGATCATGCCGACGACCATGCACAGAATGGAGAAGGCCCAGACGTACAGGAAGCTCGCCTTGATATGATCCTTGATGTCGACTTCGGCAAGGCCGATGCCGAGCAGGGTGGCGGGAACCATGGGGCTGATGAAGGTGGCGCAGTTGCGGCAGATGACCATGGCGATGGCGATGGGCTGCGCGGCAACGCCGAAGGCCTGACCGATGCCGATGACCACGGGCAGCATGCCGTAGAAGTAAGAGTCGGTATCGAAGGCCAGAGCCAGAGGCACAGACAGAATGCCGATGACCAGGGGCAGCTGCTTTCCGAGGGCGGCAGGCATGAAGCCGGCGACCATGTTGGCAAGGCAGCGCACGACGGAGGGCAGCGCGTCCTCAGGCAGCTCCATGACCTTGGCGGAGATGACCTTGCCGTCGGCGCCCATGCTGGAGGTGAGGATGCCCATGAGGACGGCGGCGCCCATCAGGGTGGAGCACATCATCAGGGCGGGACCGGCATGGAGGTTGATGATCTTCTTGTGCATCTTGGCGGAGAAGCCGTAGTTGACGAACAGGGCCACGGCGCAGCCGATCATGAAGGGGTAGTAGCTGGGGAACACGTCCCAGATGAGCATGGCGATGACGCAGAGGGTCAGCACGATGTTGAAGATGAAGAGCTTGGGGCGGGCCAGCTCGCTGTCGCCGGCGGAGGCGGCGGAGTTCGTGTCGTCGAGCTCGACAACGCCCTCGGTCTTGGCAAGCTTGCCGTGGAGACCGGCGCCGCGCGCCCTCTCCTGAATACCGGTGAGCACGGCGTGAGCCAGAGCCAGCACGATACCGAAGATCTGCACGGGCAGGATGGTCTTCCACAGAGCGCCTGCCTCAATGCCGAGGACGGACGCGGCGCGCATGGTGGGGCCGGCCCAGGGCATCAGGTTCAGAACGCCCATGGCGAGAACCGCGATGCGCAGCAGGGAGGTGGGACGCATGTGCATGCGCTTGTAGACAGGCAGCATGGCGGGGACAACAATGCAGAAGGTGGAAGCGCCGCCGCCGTCGAGGTGGCCGACGAGGGCGATGATGCAGGTGACGACCGCAACGCCGATGACGTTGTCGCCGACGAGCTTCATGAGCTTGCCGATGATGACATCAAACATGCCGGCGTCGGTCATGAAGCCGAAGTAGAGAACGGAGAAGACGAACAGGGCCGCGGTCGGGCCGGTGCTGGTGAAGCCGGACTTGATCATGGCGGCGATGTCGTCAAAGCTGTGGCGGCCGCCGATGACCAGAACCAGCGCCAGGATGGTGGGCCATACGATGAAGGCGATGGCGGGCTGGGTCTTGCTCTTGAACAGGGTCACGACGATGGCGACGATGGTCAGCAGACCGAGAATGCCAACGATGGTATTACTCATGAATTTTTCCCCTTTTTCTTTTATTCAATTACGAGCAAGGCTCGTAATTGAGGACTCGCGCTTATCGCACGCGGCGGTGCGTAACACGCCGCGTTTGGTCGGCGCGAGGCCTCGCTAAGCTCGGCTCAGGGTGTTTTTGCCGAGGCAAAGCCCCGTCAAAAACGAATTATATTGTCTCTGGGCCAAAATCTCTCATGTAGTTGCTCAAGCTCAGTCGTCCAGGGTGTAGGGCTTGATTTTGCGGATCACGTCGAGGATGGTGCCGTCGCGCGCTTCGAGCACGGCCACGACCTCGTCCTCCCACTGGAGGTCGTCGGGTCTGCCGACCATGCTGTAGGCCTTCTCCTTGAGCTCCTCGATGGGGACATGCTTGATGCCCGCATTGTCGAGGCACTCGATGAGGTCGGGGCGCAGGGGGTTGACCGCAATGCCGTAGTCGGTGACGAGAACGTCCACGCAGTCGCCGGGGGTGGTGACGGTCACGACATGCTCGCACACGGTGGCCATGCGGCCGCGGATGAGCGGGGTGACGATGATGCAGCACTTGCTTCCGGCAGCGGTGTCGGGGTGTCCGCCGGGGGCGCCGCGGAGGATGCCGTCGGAGCCGGTGAGGACGTTGACGTTGAAGCCGGTGTCGATCTCAAGCGCGGCGAGAACCACGAAGTCCAGCTTGTTGACGAAGGCGCCCTTGTTGGCGGGGTTTGCGTACTGGGAGGCGGACATCTCAAAGTGGTTCGGGGTCTGGTTGATGGAGTTGACGGCGTCCAGGTCGAAGTCCTGCACGTCGATGACCTTGCCGACCTTGCCCTTCTTGAGCATCTCGACCATGGGGCCGCAGATGCCGCCGATGGCCCAGCCCATCTTGATGTTGCGCTCGTCCATGTATTTCTCGAGGAAGAGGTTGGCCGCGAGCGACGGGCCGCCGACGCCGGTCTGGAAGGAGAAGCCGTCCTTGAAGTAGGGGGTGGAGGCGATGACGCGCGCCACGTCCTCGGCCATCATCAGGTCGCGCGGGTTCTGGGAGATGCGGGCCGCGGCGGAGGCAATCTTCTTGGGGTTGCCGATGGAGTCGACGACGACGACGGCGTCAACGTCGATGGCTTCGACGGAGGCGGGCATGTTGGGGAAGTCCACCAGGCAGTCGGTGACGACGACGACATGATCGGCGTACTTGGCGTCGGTCATGGCGTAGCCCATGGAGCCGCAGTTGGACTTGCCGCCGATGCCGCGGCAGTTGCCCACGCAGTCGCTGGTGGGGGCGGCGATGAAGGCGATGTCGATGTGCACCTCACCGGCCTCAATGGCGCGGGGACGGCCGCCGTGGCTGCGGATGATGGCGCGGGTCTTGAGCTTGCCCTTGGAGACAACCTCGCCCATTCTGCCGCGGATGCCGCTGGTCTGGATACCGACGACCTTGCCCTGCTCGATGTAATCGGCGATGGGGTCGTGGGCGGAACCGAGGGAGGAGGCGGCGATGGTCAGATCCTCAAGCCCCAGCTCCTCGATGGCGGCCTTCATGACCATGTTGACCACAAAGTCGCCGTCGCGCAGGTGGTGGTGGAAGCTGAAGGTCATGCCGCTCTTCGCGCCGCACTGTCGGAGCGCGTCGACGAGGCTGTCGACCAGCTTGCTCTCCTGCGGCTTTTCATAGCGGCGGGTTTTGGGGGCGGCTTTCTGGAGATACTTGCCGTCCATGTAATTTTTACCCTGATAGACTTCCTTGCCGTTTTCCAGCAGGAAATCGGGAATGTCTCTGCCTACTGCGTTTTTCATACCAGATCTCCCTCCCAAAGTCCGCAGGCGCGGGCGAGTTTAAGGGTCCTCTCGGCACCGGGGATAAAGGCGATGTCGATCATCTTGCCGTCGACGGTGAACACGCCGACGCCCGCGGCGCTCTGCTCGCGGTAGGCGCGCACGATCTTCTCGGCCTGGATGATCTCTTTCTCGGTGGGGGCGAAGACCTGATGGACGTAGCGGATCTGCTTGGGGTTGATGAGGCTCTTGCCGTCAAAGCCCATGGCCTTGTTCTGCTGAACCTCGGCCTCGAAGCCCTCCTGGTCGTCCAGGTTCGTGAACACGGTGTCAAAGCACTGGACGCCTGCGGCGCGGGCGGCAATGAGCATCATGCCGCGGGCGGTGACCATGTCGATGCCGTCGCGGGTGGGCTTGGTCTGCATGCACTTGCGGAAGTCGCCGCCGGAGATGGCGACGCCCAGCATACGCTCGGACGCGGAGCAGATCTCATAGGCGTTGAGGATGCCCTTGGGGCTCTCGAGGGCGGCCATCAGAAGGGTGCGGCCCTTTTCCACGCCGAATTCCTCCTCGGCAGCCTCCACGGCCTTCTCGACCGTCAGCACGTCCTGGGCGCTCTCGCACTTGGCGATACGGATACCGTCGGCGCCGCCGGCGACGCACACGCGGATATCCTCCTGCCAGTGGGGGGTGTCAAGGCCGTTGATGCGGACAATGACCTCGGTATCGCCGTAGTCGATGGTCTTGAGCGCATGGTACAGGGAGAAGCGGGCGGCATCCTTCTGGTTCTCGGCCACCGCGTCCTCCAGGTCCAGCATGATGCTGTCGCAGCCATAGATGTAGGCGTCCTTGATGAGGCCGGGCTTCTGGGCGTTCATGAACATCATGGTGCGGCGCAGGCGGAAGCGTTCGGGTCTGGGACGAGGAATCATCTGATCGCACCTCCCCAGGGGATATTTTCTGCGGACTTGCCGCAGCTGCGGAATACCGCGCATTCCACGCGGGCCTTGATCGTGCAGTCGAGCGCGCCCTTGTCGACGACGGCCACGCGGGCGTTCTGCACACCCAGGCGGTCGAGAGTCTCCAGAACGGTGGCCTTGATCTGGCGGCCGTACTGGTTCATGACGCTGCTCTCAAGCGTAAGCTCGATCCCGTCCTCGCCCGGCTCAACCATGACCTGGGCGTCGCTGGATTCGAGGGTTCCCGCCATGGCGGGTTTCAGAATCTCCATGTCTCACATTCCTCCTCGCAAAGTATGATAGAAACAATTTTTGCGCTGTTAATACTTTACCATTCCGGGCGTTTCTGCGCAAATGCCTTTTTCCCAGCGCGCGCATAAGAGAAAAATTATAACCCTTGACGAACATATGGGAGAGCCTATATAATCATAAACATAAAGTTATGGTTATTCACACATTTGTCAAAATTCATATAGACAAGGGGGAAAGCTTATGAACCTCAAGCAGGCGCTGTATATCCGCACGGTCGCGCAGGAGGGAAACATTACCGCCGCCGCCAAAAAGCTCTATGTGAGCCAGCCGTCCCTGAGCCAGATGATCCGCCAGGTGGAGACGGAATACGGCGTGACGCTCTTTGACCGCACCGTCTCGCCCCTGCGGCTGACCTACGCGGGGGAGAAGTATCTGGAGGCGGCAAACGTCATGCTCTCGGCGAACGAGAGGTTGGAGAACGAACTCAGGGAGATCCGCCAGGAGAACAGCGGTTTACTCCGCCTCGGCATCAGCGTGCAGCGCGCCATCCAGATCCTGCCGGTGGCCCTGCCGTGGTTTACGATGCAGTTTCCCAAGGTCTCGGTGGATCTGCGGGAGGAGGGGAGCGCGCGGCTGGAAAAGCTCCTGGAGGACGGGGAGATCGACCTTGCCCTCGCCGCCATCGAGTCAGTGAGTCCGCAGCTATCCTATACGCTCATTGAAAAGGAGATCGTCGGGGTGCTCGCGGGCCGGGGCGCGGCCATCGCCCAGCAGCTTCCGCCGGGTACGCCCATCACCCTCAGCATGATCCGGGAGGACGCCTTCGTCGCCCTCAAGCCGGGGCACAGCGTGCGCGTGGTGCAGGACACGCTCTTTCGGGCCGAGGGCATCCGCCCCCAGATCCTGCTGGAGACGGATTCGCTGGAGGTGGCCAAGCGCGTGGCGATCCAGGCCGGGGCCTGCATGCTCTGCTCGGACATTTTTGTGGATGACTACGCCCGCCGGGGCGGGGTGTTCTACCCGCTGATGGACTACGAAAACAAGCGCCACCTCTACGCCTGCTGGCGCAAGGGGGAGAAGCTGCCCCGCTATGCCGAGGGCTTTGTCCAGATCGTAGGCCGCATTCTCGACAAAAATACACCGAGATTATAGGGCGGTCTGCACAATTGACAAGCGGGGAAAGAAACATTAAAATTTTTTGAGCATCCGTTCTGACCTCCCTTTGGAAAAAGGGAGGGGGACCGCTTGCGGTGGTGGGATCGATCCCTCAGTCACAGCGCGGTCGGACACTTGAGAGACGGAGAGAACAAGGAGATGGAAGCCTATGCGCATCCTGGCCGTATCGGACGAGGAGTCCAGGAGCTTCTATGAATACTACAGACCCGGCAAGCTGGACGGCTTCGACCTGATCCTCTCCTGCGGGGATCTGCACCCGGAATATCTGGAATTTCTGGTGACGATGGCGCATTGTCCGCTCTTCTATGTCCACGGCAACCACGACGACCGCTATGGGCGGGAGCCGGAGGGCTGCATCTGCGTGGAGGACAAGGTCTACACCTATCGGGGGCTTCGCATCGTGGGTCTCGGCGGCTCCTACCGCTACCGGGACGGGAAGTATATGTACACCGAGCGTGAGATGAAGCGGCGGCTTTTCCGCCTGGGCTACACCCTCCACCGCAGGGGCGGCTTCGACATTCTCCTGACGCACGCCCCGCTGCACGGGCTCAACGATCTGGACGATCTGCCGCACCGGGGCTTCAACTGCTTCCGCAAGCTCCTGGATCGCTGGGAACCGGCCTACTTTGTCCACGGCCATGTCCACCGCAACTACGGCGTGCAGATCCCCCAGCGCTGCACCTACGGCAATACCACGGTCATCAACGCCTTTGAGCACTGCATCATCGAGACCCCCGACAGGCGAAACTGTTTTTTGGATCCATGCGGAACAAAGCTGGCGCCAAAATGGAGACAAACACCTCTCTCCTTTTTTTAATTGGCTTGTATTTTCTTTTTTCTGATTATACTGCCCTGCACTGTCCTGGCTTTTCCTGTCCTCTCCTTTCCTTACCTGTACTGACCTGTCCTGTCCTTACCTGTGGACGCGGATGGTATGACATCCGGTATACCGTCGGCAATGTCCGGGGAAAGGCTTAAAAGCTCGTCCTGATACCGGGTCGGGGTGTAGCGGTCGGGGCGGATGTAGTTGTGGACATGCCAGTCGCGGATGAAGCACACGCCGGAATCGAAGCCGATCACAAAGCCCGTGTCCGTCAGGCACTTGAGATCGTCTGCCGTTGCCCCGATCATGGACGAGATGCGGCGGGGACTTGCAATGAAGCCGTCGTCATCGGCGTGCATGCCGAGGTGAAAGTACAATAGCTGCGCCTTGACGGGCAGATCCAGAAAGGCGTCCGTTTCCACAATGTCCAGGCTGAACATTCTTCGTCTTGCCATGTTGAAGTCTCCTTTGATCTCTGAAATTTAAGAGATATCTGGATTATATCAGATAAAGCGGAGAAATGCAAGGGCGAACTCTTCCTTTTTTGCGAAAAATGCGCGGAAATTTGCAGGCGGTTTCCAAAAATTGATTGACATTACAGACAAATTTACTATAATATTGGTAATAACCGGACGCCGGACTGTCCCGGAAACGGTCAAAAATCAGAGAAAGGAAGGAAAACACATATGGATCTTGCTCAGAGCCAGAAGATTATTAAGATTCTCGGTATTCTCAGCATTGTTGCCGCTGTCTTTGTCCTGATCGGCGCTGCCGGTCTGATCGGAATCGGCGGCTTCGGCGCTGCCACCATGGACGTCAATGATGAGGAGGTCGCCGGCGGTGTGGTGAGTCTCATGCTCGTCGGCATCGTCATGCTGGCAACCGGCATCCTCAGCCTGCTGGAGGGTCTCTTCTCCCTGCGCGCTGCCAAGGACGCCTCCAAGGCCGGCCCCCTGTGGGTCATCAGCCTCATCAGCGTGATCGGTTCCGTCGCCTCCATGATCCTCAACATCGTGTCGGGCGGTTCGTTCACGTCCGGGCTCTTCTCCCTGCTCGTCAACTGCTTCATCTTCTACCTGGCAAACAACATCAAGAAGCACGCCTGAGCGATTGGAACAGGGCACAGCTGAAAACCGGAAAAGCGTCGGCTCACCCCTAAACGGGTCGGCCGGCGCTTTTTTAAGCCCCGCGTTTCATCCAAAGCCCCCCGATGAAAACGGGCGTTTTCTGTATTTCCTGCCCCTTGCAAAATACGTGCATATGGGTTATAATCCCATCACAAGATTTTGCGGAAAGGGGTTGACAGACATGGCCGGATGGCACAAAATAAGCTCAGTCAGTCAGTCAGTCAGTCAGTCAGTCAGTCAGTCAGTCAGTCAGTCAGTCAGTCAGTCAGTCAGTAAAGACTACGCTGTAAGCCTTTCCACGTCAAGCATTATCAAGGGCGCAGTATACCCATTTTGAGGTGTACTGCGCCCTTTTTGCGCGCTCTTTTATTCAAACCTGTAAGCCATGCAGCAGAGTCTCCGTTTTTTCGCGGAATTCGCTCTCGGAGAAGCGCGGCTCTCCGGCTCTCGCCCTTGCGTCGGCCTCCTGCAGCCTGGGAAGATAAGGGTCGCCCCGCAGCGCAAAGGGGATGCCGCCCCACATGACCGATTGCTTCAGAAACAGGCGCACGGCGGAAGAGGTGTCCAGACCGATGCTGGCAAAGAGCCTGTCGGCATCCGCCTTGAGGGCGTCGTCCACCCGGATTTGAAGATTTGCCATACAGATCACTCCTTTCTCATTCAGTATAAGACAAATATATTGAACAGTCAATACATATCATTGATAAATTCTGCTATTATATGTCCAACCCGCCGCGCGGGCGGCGTTGAAATAATCTATGGAGGAAAGACAAATGAAACAAAGAGGATTGAAATTTCTATTCCTGCTGCTCACGCTGGTGCTGCTTGTCGGCGTGCTGCCGGGAATGGGCATGACGGCGTATGCGGCAGCTAACAAAACTATTACATGGGATTCAAGCAATTGGGATGGCTTATTTAGTAAAGCTGATACAGGAGGAAGCCATACTGACGAAAATGGGATAAGTGCTTCGGGAGATGCGTTTTGGAAGAATGGTAATAATGAAAATATTGTTTTTATGTATAATAACTGTGCAGCTAACTTTTCTATAAGTAATGGCAAGTTTAGCAGCATCGAAATAAAATACGATGAAAAAGCGTTGTTAGAGGATCTTTCCACTGGTTGGACCGATAATGGTAATTCACTTAAATGGACTGGTGAGTCAAATGAAGTAACACTTAGCGGATCCGGGGATGTACGTGTTACATCTATAGTCTTTACGATTGAGACTGCGGATGCGTACAGTGTGACCTACAAGCATGGCGCGGGCACAGGCACGGAATATACCCGCACTGTAACCAAAGTGGATGGCGTCTACAAGCATCCCGTTGAAGCATGCAGATTTACCGCACCCGAAGGGAAGCACTTTGACCATTGGTATTGCAGTGATGGGAATAACTACCATTACGGCGACACAATAAACCCGGTGACCGACGACCTCACCCTCACGGCCATTTGGGTGGCCGATTCTAAACCCAGCTCTTCCGGCGGCGGCTCCGGCGGCGGCGTCGATCTCGTGTTCAACATCCCCGGCGCGGACGACTCCTGGGAGTACGTCGGCGGCTATGCCCCGCAGCAGGCCTACCGCGTGAGCCTTGCGCCCATGCAGGGCGGCAGCGCGGCGCTCGGCCTCACGACCGGCGACTCCGGCACGGCACTGAACGTCTACCCGACCTCGGCGGTCTACGTCTTCCCGAACGCCGATCCCGGCTATACCCTCGATAAGATCGTCTGGAGCCTGATCGACGGCTCTGCCAGCTATGATATCACCGAGGCGAAGAACTTCGTCATGCCCGCCATGGACGTGGTGGTCTACGTGACGTTCCGCCCGCTGGGGTAAAGCACGAACAATAAAATAATCAGCTCCTTTCCGGAATAGACCAACAATGGCCTGTTTCGGAAAGGAGCTTTCCTGTTTATGCAGAGTTATATCATTACAGAAGCTTTTCTATTTGCTCT
>Ga0247608_10000806_pt1 | contig 47646 bp, 43 predicted proteins | sample 176DNAGHGlowgp2_FD_193490 | JGI IMG/M metagenome (GOLD analysis project Ga0247608, IMG submission 193490) | Sheep rumen microbial communities from Palmerston North, Manawatu-Wanganui, New Zealand - 1766 DNA GHGlow gp2 | ecosystem: Host-associated > Mammals > Digestive system > Stomach > Rumen ...
ATATATATATATAGCTATTTTTGCAGAAAGCAGCGTAAATGCGGAGGTTTGGTTATGTGAAGTTGTTGCCGTCGCTGCTGGATTATTTTCAGCAGTAAGAAGACAGAGTTCGGAATACTTCGTAAATGCGCCGATTGAGCAAAAAAAGCCTTATATATATGAAATAAATCCAAGGTTCTACCAGACTCTCAAAAAAAATAAAGACCTTTGAGCTTTCAAGGTCTTTATTCTTTAGAAAGTCAGTTCGTGGCTCTTTCGTAAATCACTTTATTTTCGTGATGATATACGATGTTTTTGAGATAATGTTCCTCCTCACCGTCGATGGATTGGGTAACTATTGCTCCGACAGGACGTAAAGATAGAATGTGGCTGCTGCTTTTAAGAAATTCTATTATTTCCACCACCCCGAAACTATGCCTCTTGTATTCGTAGGCTAAATAGTTCAAGCTATTGTCTTTGTTCCCTCTGATAAGGGCGTGTCTTTCTTTGTTAGCTTGCAGTTCGTCCCCCCGCGAAGCGTTAGGTATTTTGTACTTCAAGAATACAGCAACATCTACATCTCCAACACGTTCCTTTTCGGGAGCGTTGATGAAAGAGCCATAGAGTACCATTTTGTCGATGTAATAGAGGTATTCATCACTTTGATTTATGTTCTCTGCCTTTTTGAGTAATTTTTCAATGGCTTTAGCGGCACTCTTGCGGGAGTAGGTAGTTTCTTCTGCTTTAAGGTCGATGTACTTATCGTTTATCTTATACCCTTGCTTGTGCAGTTGGAACAGAGCCTTTTTGTACCCGCTCTTATTCTCCTTGATAAAGGACTTCCACTTTTCATTAAGAGCGTATCCGTATCCTCTATTGATGATTGCAACGAGAATCTTGTGAAGGGTGATGGGTCTTGCGAGGCGGCACTTTTTCAGAATTGTGTCGGGAGAAGCATTGATAAAATCGTTGAGTGTAATAACGTGTTCGGGATAATAATATACGCCTTCGGAGTTTACTCCTCTGCACTTTATGTTTGCTGCCAAAGCTATTCCCCGAAGCTGTGCCTCACTCACAGAAACACTCATTCCTGGTGCGCCGTACAGTATAGTAAGCATTTTTATGCTTTTCTGTTCTTTTGTTTTGTTTTTGCTGATTGCCATTTATTTTCCTCCTTAAATTAAAACGATACTAAATCTGCTAATTTACTGAAGAACGTCAGATATATAATATATATATCATTTTTTGGATTTTAACAACTTTTTTGTATTGACCGTTATGTTCTTTTGATGAAAGTCAGTTTGTGTGAGTATGTGTCCCAATAAAGAGGAAGGTTGCAGCTTGCGCTTATGTTTGGTCGGTATCAAGCAATTTTCGGGTTTGTGGATTTATTTTTGGCGGAAGAAGGCTGCATTATTTTATGTTATATATATAAAGGTGAAAGTAATGAATTTTGCGCAAATGCGCCGTTTTTTATATGCAGAGCAGATTGTATCAGGGAGCTGTTAGATGCTTCGAGAAAATATAAAATAGCGCAAACACGCTGTTTGAGCGAAAAAGCCGTATATATTTGGAATTGAATTTGATTGCAGCGTGCTGTGCAAATAAATAAATAAAGACCTTTGAGTTTATCAAAAGTCTTCATCTTAATGATAGAATTTTGAGCGGGGTGTGACTATCATTGCTTTACGCCGCCATTGCAATGCCCGACATTACGCCGCCATACCTTGCCTCGCTGTTACCTCACAATATCCTCAATGCGATACCTTTGTAAGACAATACACTACGAAACGAAACATAACTATACCTACACGATGCAAAACATTTCACAGCCTAACCGAGCCGTTGCCAAGCAAAGCAGAACAGCGCCATACCGTTGCTCTACAATTATATTATATCTCACTATCCAAGATTAGTCAAGGGAACGAAGATAGATTGGGGTTCTCGTGTGACTCATTGTTATTCATATATATAGATATTTTGGCAGGAAACGGCGTAAATACGAGGTTTTTATTGCGCTGGATTATTGTCGTCGGTGTTTGGCTGCTTCCAGCAGTAAGAATACGGAGTTGCGGATACTACGCAAATGCGATGTTTTAGGTGAAAAGCGGGATATGTAGCAAAGAATTATTTTCCCCTGATTTGCCACCCGCCTCTTATTTTTGCGACATTGACAGCCGAGAGTGTTTGGAAAGGAGTTCTTCTGCAACGAGAAAAACTTCTTCGCCTTTGAGAATACTTATTTCTTTCACTTTGAACATCTGTTGGAGAGTTCTCCAGCTCGCCCGTGCTTTTTTGCGGCTTGCCTGCCTGTCCGAGCCTCGCCTTATCCTGTATTGGAAATACCGTATATATAGGGAGAGCTGTTCAAAAGATAGTGTTTATCTCTTCAGTAGGGACAGAGTTCTATTGTGTATAGAAGCTATCTTGTTATATCAAGTAAGATGCGGTTGTAAAACTACCAAGTGGCATTAGGTGCTATATGTGAAATAAGGGGTAATAAATGTCTGTTTCCTTTACTTAAATCATCAGTTGATTCTCGGCAATATATAGGAAGTGCAAAATGCTCATATATATCAAAACCTGGGTTGCGCTCGCTCGTAAATCTTTGCTTTGTGTATTCTCGCCACAACTGTTGGTTGCTTATCTTACAATCTCGGTTATCTCGAAGTGTAATTTGGGCTTGCTCAAATTTCTTTGCGTCACTCAAATAATTTTCAAAGGTATTTTTTGAGTAGACGTATATGCAGAATAAATATTGATTATTGTCAAGTGTAAGAAAGGCGGTGTTAGGCGAAGAAGAAGTCTTTGAGTTAAAATGTAGCTGATTAAATTTGAGCTTATGGTTTGAGTCGATAGAGAACTTTGAGCTGTTCCCTACTCCGACTTATATTTATTACACGAATTTCTTTGAAATCACATTTTATTTTAATCTCATATATATTGAGCTTTTTGAGAGAGTGCTTTTGTCTGCAAAAAGAACTTTGAGCTGTTCCCATTCGGAACATCAAATATTTTCGCATACGATAGCTTTGCGCAAAGCAAGATGCGGGGCTACATTTTCTATATATAGAGCTTTCTATGTAAAGAGAACAGGAAGTGACTTATGCGGAGAATTTTGAGCAAATGCCTCTATCGGAACACAAAGTAATTCGAGTCCGATTATATTCTGGTCGCAGTTTGAGCAAGCCTGCTTTCCGAGCAGGCATTTCTAATTAAAGTAAATTTGCGTTAGCTGAAATCAAAGTTCGTCTTATTAAAGAAAAGGGCAAATTTCTTTAATTAGCTTCCTGTCATTATGCGAATTTGATTCCGCAGCTTTCCCTTTTCATATATATTTGAGTTTTCGCATTACGCAAAGCTGTCTCGCTCAAATTGATTTGAGTAGATTCCTATAAGAAGAATTTTGAGGTCGGCTCTCGTTGTGATTATTTTCGAGAGAATGTCGTCTTATCCTTTGACTTGCTCAAATTGATTTTTGTCAAGAGTTCTTATTTTGAGCAGGCTTATACAAGCAACAGATAAAAGTGCAACTCATTCTCGGTTACTCCCCTGTTGGCTATCAGTTTCAGAATCAAGATACACTTTTATATATCTCAAAGTGAGCTTTAAAAGACAAAGAGTATAAGATGATTCTTCGCAGAGCAGGCTTGCTCAAATTGAGTTTAGTTTGAGTAATGGTATTATACGTTAATCATTTCTTTTAGGTTTCTTGTAGCAGGCGAAGAAATTTGAGACAGGCAAAGTGGGCGACAGTCTTCTCAAAGTGAGTTTATTATGTTGTTTTTATGCAAGTCAAAGTGAGGACTTGCGAGAAGAAATTTGAGAGGGGCAAAAGAAAAAAACAGGGCAAAATGAGATGTATAAATTTTTATACATTTTAGGTTTTTGAGTCAAAAGTGGTCGATTTTCACTTTTTTGAAAATCGAGTGTCTTTGTCGGGGTCGTTTTTAGGTTTTTAAATAGGTTTACCCTTCTGAAAACTCAAAGTTAGGTCGATTTTCACCCACTTACCCCGCTCAAAAATCGTTTTTCGTCCTTGTAGGTGTTTTAGTGGTCGATTTTCGACAAATTTCTCGAAAAGTTCTATTTTGTTTTCTAAAAAGGAAGTCGATTTGCAAATCGACTTTTTTGAGTGAAAATCGACCATATAAATAACAGATTGTGGGAAAAGTATAAAAAGTATAAATTGTATAAAATGTATAAATTTTTATACAATTTATACTGTTTTAGAAAGAGATGTGGAGAAAATTTTCTTGCAAAAAAAATCAAAATATTATATATATAAAGAGTAAGTTGTAACATTTTTTATCATTTGATTTTATCTGAAAGGAGGAAATTTAATGCTGCTTGATAAGAAAAAAGTCAAGGCGGCTCTCACCATAGCAGACATAGTGAAACGCTATTCGGATAGGTGGGAAGTCAGAGGAAAGACGATAGTATTTATATGTCCTTTCCATAACGACCATAAGCTCGGTAGTTGCTGGGCTTATCTTGATGCTCACGCTTTTACTTGTGAGAGTTGCAAGGAAAGAGCTGATACGCTTAAATTAGCAAGTCAATACACAGGAATCAGCTTGCAAAATATGAACGCTCTGCTGGAAAGGATTGTACAAGACTTGTCTTTGCCGAGGCAGATGTTCTTGTCGGACGGTAAGGATTTTGGAAACTATCAAAAGATTGAGTTTGACCTTCCGACTGAAGAGGAGTATCAACGCCTGCTGGGGTGTTCGATACTACGCAGACCCGCAGAACGAAAAAGAGTTCTTGTGAACGGGTCAAAAAGAGAGGTAGTAGTCAGATATGATTATCTCACCTTCCCTGCCCTTGCTAAAAGGGACTCTTGCGCATATGACAATGAGATATTAAATCGTAGTCGATATGTGTGGAGAAGATTGATAGAGCTTGCCGAGAGAGCTGATAAAGATGTGGCTTTCAGTAAACATCTTGAAGGTTTATTCTGGCGAGCTGGACTTTGCAGATATGCTGATAGTGTTCCTAATGCTGTTGGAGAATTTGCGGAGCTGAAAAATCGAAAGTCAGCCTCTTGTGTAATAAGAGCGATAATCAAAGAGAATGAGCAACTGCTCAAAAAGGCTTTGGTTAACAAGAAGGCTTTTGAAGAAGAAATTGCTTTGCGCGAACAAATGAACGCAAGACAGAAGTTGAAGGACAGTATTCTTGATAGAATAATGCCCGCAAAGAATAAAGAGGGTTGCATATAGCAGCCCTCTTTAATTTTTCTTTTGGAATTTTCACTTATTTACTTGACAAAAACAAAACTTTATTATATATTACAGTTAAGGTAAGACGATTACCTTAAATCACAGAAAGAAGGGATAATATGTTATCAGCCAGAATAATCTATTATGGATTTATGGTTATGCCACTTATAGCTGCATTGTTTTATCTGATTATCGTTTGTCCGTTCACTCTGATTACCGTACTATATTTTATATTTACATTAGCTTCTCTTGGATTTATCCTTACAAGTAATGTTAAAGAAAAACTTTATCCGAAAAAGGAAGGGCTGAAGAAATAAAATCAAGTGTTTTAGATAGCACTATAAATCTGTTCTCGGCAGCGGAGTGTCGTAAGCAATCCTGCTCGTAGCGTTTTGCATCTCTTTAGGAGGCGGCTGATGGTATCGCCGCTTCCATTAAATAAAAAAAATAGGACGAAATCAAAATGAACACAAGAAAATCACTAAAGGACTGGTGTGAGGAGAATGGAGAATATGGAAAACGCCTTGCATCAGAGTATATAGGCACTACCGAAAGAGGTGGACATTACGATATGTCTGAAATAACTTACGGCAGCAAGAAAAAGGTTTTATGGAAATGCTCAAAAGGACACGAGTTCTTTGCGGTTGTGGGAAATCGGACGACCAATCATTCGGGGTGTCTACAATGCGCTATAAACCAAAAATTATGCTATGCAAGAAAAAAGAGAGTCATATGACTCTCTTTTTAATTTATACTTTATTGTAGCTTACCTTTCCGTTGAAACCTTTTATCTCAATAATGCGACAAACGGTTGAAGTTCCAGAGCCAAGGTGGTAGCTTATTATGCCATTAGATTGCACCCCTCTTATAGTGACTGGAGAGCCGTTGAGCATATACAGCATAACATATAGACTACCGTTATCCCCTATTCTCTCTTTTGTCACAAGAGAGTTTATATCAGCTCTGTCGATATAATATTGAAAATAATTCTTAACGGAAGCGGGCAAGCCAGACAGCCCATTGATAAATGTGTAGCTGAATGGTACGGCAGACGTAGCCTTTGATGTGGATTGAGTTGCAGGCTTGGACGTGGGTTTTGCAGTTGGTTGTGTGTTTGGTTTAGTTTGTTGTGCAGAAGTCTTTTTTTGAGAGGTAGCAGCAGATTGTTTGGTAGCAGGCTGTGCTGCCTTTGTGGTTTGTTTCGAGGTTGTTGTTGAGCTATTCATTGCCTTGGTAGTAGAGCTTGAAGTTGTCGTAGTAGTAGAATAATCAGTCTTTTGAGTTGTTGTGGTCGTAACCTTGCGAGTAATAATGTTTCCTTTTTCATCACAATCAACAAAAGTCCATTTATCTCCATCTTTTTTCCCGTACTTATATGCAATAATCTCTCCGTCTTTTACGACGGCAAAAATGTTGCCCTCTATATTCTTGTAATTCTGGGGAATTTCATCATAAACAGCTTCCTGCGTCTCAATCTCCACGCCTGAATCGGTGGGGGAACTGCCATTATGGGCTTCTACATAACTATCAAGCCCTGTTGGACCTCCTTTGTTGGAACAGCCAGACAACAAAATTGAGGAGGCAAGCAATAGAATATATAGTTTTTTCATAGGATTCTCCTTCTCAAAAGTGATTTATCTTATATATATACGATTTTCTGAAAAAAAACAATTTTTTATACCCAAAAAGAAAAGACCACGAAGGTCTTTCCTTTTTTTCTATACTGCAAAAAGCAGATGTTGCTTTGCAGCGTACTCGTTTTTTACGAAATCCATAACTTTATTTGAAGGTCTTGCATTAGAAAAACCTTTGATTTGTATGATTTCGTTACCCCTTATTTCCATAGTTGCAAGGGGCTTTTCAAGTTCTCCTTTCTGACGGACAAACACAATCTTGCTGTAACCACTCGCTACTGTGCCAACATAAGTGCCTACACAATGATTGAGCTTACGTCCTTCTTCAAAGAGGTCTTCTGGGGATTTGGGGATAATAACAGAATAATCTCTTCCGCTATATTCCAAAGCCTTGTACTTTTCAGAAGAAACCTTTTTATTGAATTTTTCGCACTCTACTTCGTCACGCAGAATCGAAACTTTGCGAGAGGCTTTATCGTGTTCCCTTTTTAAAGAATTAGGGAACAACGCTCTTCTATCTCCGAAATCGACCTCCAGCCTTTTAAGCATACGAAGATAATCAGACCAAAGCTGTACTGATTCTTCTGGAGGACAAGCCTGCTGTTCATCAACATACCGTATGTATTTGGCTATTGATGATACGTCGATACCTGGAATCTTTAGTCGCAGAATGTCCTGTACATTTCTGTATCTGGAAACGAGATAGTCAAAGTCTTCCCAGCATACATTAGGGTCTCTCTTATAGCAGTCGAAAAGCGAAGATAACGGGGTTCTTACATTCACTTTCTTCAAGAGATTTATAAGACCTTTGGGCGTTTTTTGGATTTTCTCAAAATCCGTTGGTAATCCATTATGAAACATATTGAGTATTGTATTCGTAAATCCAGCTTTAGAAAGAAGTTCAATTCGTCGGTCACGAGATAGTAAATCAAAATACCGTGGAAGCATATAATTTGCAAACTCGACTTTTAAAGATTTGAAGAACTCATTCCAGCCAGTATATTTGAGTCCTTTAAAATTTGAAATTGTCTCAAACTGCTCTGGTGATAGTTCAATTTGTGAATACGTTTCAACTGTCGGGGCTTCCCCAGTTGCAAATACTTTACCCAAGTATTGATACCATTTAGTTTCTCCTTTGCTATCAACTTGGCATAAATACAACTCTTGCAGGTCTTTCGTGATTCCGTTTTCTAACACGAGACAACCTTTAATAAAGAGCATTTGCAGGCAGCTTTCATTGGAGGCTACATATGTTTTGAATGAATTTTGATAATAACTGTTGTAGCGGTTAACATTTTCTGCGCCACATTTTTCGCACTTGTGACAAGTAAAGAACTCATCGGTTGTGTTTAGAGTAGTCTCTGCCCCGCACTTCCCACATACAAACACAAAGCTCTTCCCTCCAAACTTATTGGGGTAAGGACTTTCGTGCGATTTGCCGACTATGGTGAGCTTGGCATCTTTTGTATAATCGTCTCCTATCCAACTTGTAATGTCAGCATTAAGTAGATTGTTCTCATTAAAAATTGACGATTTTAATGAGACTTCAATTGCATTTTTTAGCGGGGTTTCTTTAATCGTAAAGATGTCGTTGTCACCATACTCAAGCTCAATGAGTTTAGCTGAACTCAAATTCTGTAACTCCGTAGAATACGGTGGAAAATCCTTAACTTTTACCCTTTTAAAATTGAAATCATAAACACCTATCTCTCCGTTTTGTTCAACTATATACACTAAAAAAATAAACTTCACTTCGGGTGTAGATTGCTGCTCATAATGGTTCATAGCAGAGTAAGTAAAATAAACAGCTCTAATTCCGAGGTCCTTCATATACACCGAGTAAACTTCAGTTTTTGGGTTTACTTTGAATGAATTGTACTTTCCAAGACTTTCATAATTAGTGTTTTTACAAGTTGGACAGCCCGAAAAGTTGTTGTCATAACTTCCTGTTGTTCCGCATTTGTTACAAATAAAAGCTGCGTTTTTCATCTGAAGCTTGTCGTCTGCGGGCAGCGCAGAACCGTAATTCTGTTTGATTACGCTCCAAATTTTAGTTTGTCGTGCATCGACACTTTCTTTCATTTTCTTTGTTATTCTTATCATAATATCCACCTTTCTGCTCGTATTGAGCTATATAAATATAAAAAAATATCTTGATTATCAAAAATAAAGATAATCAAGATTAACGGACACTATATTTATATAATATTTTGCAGAAAAACGCAAGAAAATAGAAAAACTCGCCGTTAGGCGAGCTTTTCTTTTTTTATGCGATTTATGTCTTTGATTTTTGTTTAGGCTTTTTTCTTCGCATATAGCGAAGGACACAGATATGCCTGAAGTTTTTCCCCAAAAAGAATGTTTTGATTTGTGAAATATTCTTCAATCCCCTCTTTTGTGAAAGAAGGATAACTCTCTCCAAGTATTGTTTCTTCGAGTTCTTTGAGAGGAGAAACAGAAATACTTACATTCCAGTATCCGTACTCACCTATTCTGTTCAACTCTGCGCAGATTTGAACAGAACTTTCTTGTGACGAAAAATCACATTTAGAAAGTTTTATTGCGTACCCGTCAGCTTCCTCTTTTGCTTTTGCTATTATTTCATCGAGTTCATAATAGCATATGTTTTCGAGGCTCTGCTGGCTTGTCACTACTTTTTCGGTACACTTCTGAAAGCGTGCCTCGTCCTTGTATTCTCCAATAATACTTGTGACTTTCGATTTGATGATAATTTCTGATTTCATATTGGTTTTCCTCCGTCGTCCTTCAGCCAGTTAAGCTGGCTGTTTATCTCTTTTCCAAACACGTTGGGAGGAGATAATATTTCTTCCTACACGAATATAATATTCGTTAGGACGGACTTCTTTAATAAGAAGTCCTTCGCCTTCTTTTATTTCATAATACTCAACAGTATTATGAAATATTGATTTTGAGGAGAATATATGTATGCTCCTCATAAACAGGGAGTGTTGAGCAAAATTCACTCTCCATTTTTCTTTCCCTCCTACAAGAGCTGTTAGCTCTAATGTAGGGGAATAGTAGGAGGATACTAAATAAGATAGTATCTCCGTTTTGTCCTCAAATAGATTGAGGACGGAAGGAAAAAACTTATATGTTTTTTCCAGCCCTTCATCGACTTTTATATTGAGTGAATATAAAAGTCGTTCTCTTTTGGATATGTTCGTTGTAATATCCAAAAAATTAGATAGTGTTATTTTCATATTGGTTTTCCTCCTTGCCACCTGGGGCTAAACATTATAAAAATCATCTCTTTAAGAGATTTGCTGACTATATATTTATATAACATTTCATAAAAAAACACAAGAAAAATGAAAAGAGACCCAGAAAGGTCTCTTTCTTTTTGAATCATTCGTTAGGAAGTCCGAGAAATTTCCTTATTTTGTCGTTTTCTTGCCGAACATCAAGAGAGATAATGAGAGAACCGTCCTTATATTTCGTCCAGTCCCCATACCAGCCATCTGAACCATCGTGGATAACGATACTCCGTTGATTATCAATGCAAACAGCAAATGACGCTGAATCGCAGCCCAGCTCACCTTTATCAACTGTAAGGTTGTCAAATACAATTCCTTGCTTTTCAGCATTTACATAATCCATAAGGGTTACTGAATAGATTATGTATCGCTGATACATAAGTGGCGGCTGTGGTTCGCCTTCAAGCTCCCAATCCTCTTGTATGTGCTGAATCATAACCCCGTTGTACTTGTTTCGGGGTACTTCAGTATCGAGGGTGAACTCTAACCCCTCGCTCTGATTTACAAAATACATCGGGTCGCCTATGCGAATACGGGATATAGGGGCAATCTCAAAATTCTCCTCCTTCATTACCGTGACACCTTCGCTCAAAGTTGAGATAATCTCTTGAACGATGTTTTTGTCTTCTGCCATAATTTAATTACTCCTTTCGCTCTCGAATGAGCATCACATAAATATAAAGATTTCTCTAAAAAGAGATGTGTGACACTTAATATATATGACATTTTTACTTATAACGCAAGAAAAAGACTGTCAAAGGCAGTCTTTCTCTCGCAGTCAACTATATTTTAAACCTTACGGGGTTTCTTGTATTATACCATAATTATTGAAAAAGTCAATAATCAAGCAACTTTCTTTGTTGTGGTTGTTGCTTTTGCCGTAGTTTTAGCTGTATCTGTGGGTTTTGCTGTGGTGGATTGAGGCTTTGAAGTTGTAGTTGTTGTAGTGGTTGTTGTAGTCGTAGTCGTGGTCGTGGTCGTTTCCATAATATTATCAACCGTATTCCACGCAAAAGAACCGTCACCGAATTTGGTTATTTTCCGCATTATTTCTTTCTTATCTTTGTCATTGCAGATATACAATTCCTGCGAATTGTCAGCTCTGATATAATCCTCTGGAATTTCAAGAAGAATGTCACCTTCTTTGTTCACAACATTCCACTCTTTGCCATTGAATTTGCGGTAATATAAAACTTTGTTGTCGGAATCAACGGCTTGATATATCTGTTGTTCATCATCGTATATTTTGAAATTATCGGGTTTGTCCATATCGTAATCTTCATATTTTCCGCTTTGCGTTTTTATTTTATACCCTTTAATCTCGCCATCTTTGATGATTTTGTAGACATCTTCGTAACCCAGCACAGCAACATAACCCTCTGGAAGTGTTTCGCTGTCAAAGCTAAATGTGACCTTGTGAGAGGAAGTGCTGTCCGCTGCCGAGGAACTTGAAGAATCATTATTCCCGTCTGAAAGAACAATAGTGAATAATACCACGACACAAAGGATAGCAATGGCTGCGGCGAGGGTTATTATGAGGTTTTTGTAATGAAACAATTATATCCCTCCCCTATTCTCCAGCGAGTGCAGCAAACATATCGAGTGTAGATTCTGTCGGCTCAAAAGCCTGCTCGTCACCTACTGCATTATCGTAATCGTTATTATCATCGTCTATAATAACAGAAGATGTGTGAACGATTTTGGTTTCAACGGGCTTTTCTTCCTGCTTTATAACAGGCTTGTTATATGCTCTTTTTGCCCGCTTTTTTCTTTCTGTGTTAGTTACAGTAATTTGCGTCAGATTCTCTCTTTTAGTTAAATCCTGTGCTGAAACAAAGAATGACTGCCGAATAAGTGATTTAAGATATGCTGCTTTCTGATAATCTCCTATACGGGACAATGCTTTTTCCGCAATGTCGTCGCTGATATTGAGGTTAACTTGCATTGTGTTTGACGGGATTTCACTATACGCAGAGATGTCTATGGGAGGAGTGTTTGCTGTCTGATTGTTGATTTCTGCTTTAATTAAAGAAACGATAATGTCGGAGATATTATAGCCGTTATTTTTAAGGGCATTTCTCCAGATTTTAAGGTCGCTATCTTTTTTTCCAAAAGCTAAAAGGAATCTCATTTACCTCGCCTGCTCTCTTTCAAGTTTCACGAGCTTTGAAATAAGGAAGTTGTAGTAGCCTTGTGAATTTGCGATTGCTCCGTTGGAGACGATAAGACGCAAACCTCCCATTTCGCCGTATTCGTGTTCAAAGTTCTGCTTCCAAGCCATTCCTGTACCGCCCGTGAGGATTATAACATCTACATCGAGCATATTGTTGTATGTAGCGTTGAGCTTATTCATCAGCTCTCTGCAAACTGCGGTGAGATTTTTCTTGAATTTCTCCTCAAAACCGCACATTTCTTTACGCGAACCGTAGTAAATAACGCCCTTCTTCAACGACTTTTCAAGCTGGTACACATCAATATCAGCTTGATTTTGTGTTTCTTTAGCTATGTCGTCACAAGTTCTCTGGAAAACTTCCTTCATACCGAGGTTTTCCCAAGTGATGTTGCTTGCTTCTTTTGCTTGCCCTTTAAGCGTAAACAGCGTATCCACCGAGTAGAAACCAGGGTCTATTACAAGTATAGACTCTGAAAGGATAGTTTTATCTATCTGATTTCCATTCGAGTCAAGCACTATACTCATAAGAGTTCCGAAAGGTTGTCTGCACACAGACACATCATCTTCTCCAAGTTCGATTTTTACATCTACCCACGGGTTTGCTCCCACCTTCATAGAAAAACGGTGTTTGCCGAGGAATCTCTCTATGAGAGGTTGTTTGTCTCTTTTAAGGAACTGTGGAGGAAGTCCTGTCTGTACTTTGAGTTGCCTTTCGTCAATATCATATCCGTTTTCATCGAAATGCTTGCACATACAGAAGAACATAGCTACTCTTATTTGTACAAGGAACTCCTCGGATTGAATCCTTGAACGACTCAACAGATTATTTGTTTTGGAAAGAGCGTCGTCCGATGAAATCTGGTTTTTTGCCAAAGAACCTATAAACCAAGTGTTACCTCTTTCGTCCTTATATCTTATATCAGTAGGCTGGAAACAATAAGGTTCATCGTTAGCTACTTTCATACAAATAGAGGGAAAAACACTCTCCGTATGAGGACTCTTTACCTTGATTGCTGAATATCCGATGTCTATTCCGCAAGGGCAGTAATTTTCTATCGGACAGTTGATTTCCTCTGATTTTATGATTGTTTTATGACCGTACATATCAAGCATAGTACAATCTCCTTTCGTGTATAAATATTTATACTTTATATATATATCATAATCTCGAAAAACACAACTTTTTTAAAAGAAAAAGAGAAAAGAGCGTGTTACCGCTCTTTCCCTTTTTTTGCTATTTACAATATGCGTAATCAAAATGTCCGTTGAGATACATTTCTATATCCTCTGCTCTCACGCAGACAGAAGTACGTTTCACTTCGTTGCAAAGAGTATCGTTGAGGATTATCTGAACTGTGCCTCGTGGGAAATTTGAAATTGCAGGATATATCGTATCCGTCCAATCAAGCAGGCTTGCCTTAATCATAAGGGTTTTGGTATTTGCCGTACTTCTTACGCTTATAACACGCACTTGAAGGCTAACAATAAAGGTTTCTCCTTCATCATTTGTGTCTGTTTCCGCATCAACATAGCCTGTGAGCGAAACAACAGCGTTTTCGGAAATATATCCTTGAAACTGTGCAAATTCCTTTGTAAAGCATATGCAGTCTACTTCGCCAGACAAGTCTTCAAGTGTGAACTTACACATCTGTTTACCGTCTGATTTGCGTCTTAACAACTGCAAATTCTGAATCCTGCCGCAAAGTGTGACCTTATCGCAGTTTTCATCAATTTCGCTTATTGATATATCGGAATTTGCTTTAAGAACCTCGCTCATATCATCGAGAGGGTGTCCCGACGCATAGAATCCGAGGTATTCCTTTTCTTTTTCCAACGCCTCTTGCTTTGTGAAATAAGAGGACGCTGTAATGATTGGGGTTATCCAAGTGGAATCAAGTGCAGAATAGATGTTTGCGTATGTATTATCCGTCTGCTTTTCCAACTTTTTAAGAGCCTTTTTGCAGCTCTCTACCCATTCGTCAGTTATTTCATAGTATGCCTTACGGTTCTTGCAGAGAGAATCGAGTGCGCCTGCAAGAACAAGGTTCTGTATAACCGACTTTTTGATACCAGAGATGCAAGCTCTCATTATCAAATCCTTGAATGACTTAAATATGCCGTGAGCCTTTCTTTCTGCGATTACTGCTTCTGCGCCACCCTTAACGCCTTTGACATTACCCAGACCAAAGAGAATATTGCTTCCGTCGAGTGCAAAATTCATTTCAGACTTGTTTATGTCTGGAGTAAAGGTTATAACGCCCATTTCTTTTGCGTTTCGTATATATAAAGGGAGCTTTTCCTGTGGAGTATACATAAACAATGAGCAAGTATACTCTGGAAGATAGTATTCCTTCAAAAACGCCGTCTGATACGAAAGGACGCTGTATGCGGCTGCGTGGGATTTGTTAAAGGCATAGCTTGCAAAATCGAGAAGTTCTGTCCAGAACGCATTTATCTTGTCATTCTGCACTCCCCTCTTTGCAAAGCCTTCAAAGAATTTACCTTTATACTGTTCGAGTTCATCGAGATGTTTTTTGCTCATAGCCCTTCTGATTATATCAGCTTCGCCAAGACTAAATCCAGCTATCTTGTGGAATATTTGCTGAATCTGCTCTTGGTAGATAGGTTTTGAGTAAGTTTCACTCAATATATCCTGCATTTCTTTGACAAGATATTGTGGTTGCTTTCTTCCAAACTTTATATCTGTTATTTCAGATATATATTGCATCGGACCTGGGCGATACGCTGCATTGAGCAAAACAATATCATCTATGGTAGTCGGCTTGAATGAAGTAAGAGTCTGTTTCATTCCGCTTGACTCGAACTGAAAAACTCCATTCGTGTTACCTTTTCCATATATATCAGTAATTACGTTGCGGTCGTCTGCTTTGGAAGCTACATACTCCAAATTAATAAAAGTACCCTGTTCCCTTGCCAGATTCGTAGCCGTTGCAATAATGTCAAGGTTTTTTAATGCAAGGAAGTCCATTTTGAGAAGTCCCAAATCCTTTTCGCAGGCTACCATATCACATTGTACGACCCAAGCATTAGCCGATTCCGACCAGAACATAGGAGCGTACTCCGATACAGGCTTATCAGCGATTATAACTCCTGCGGCGTGTATGCCTGTATGGTCTGGGAGACCTTCCACAAGTAACACATCATCAAGAAGTTTTTTTGCAGTTGCGTCGTTTTCGTAAACCTTTTTGAAGTCCTCGCTTTCTTTGAGAGCTTTCTTAACGGTCATATTCGGTTCGGCGGGAATCAACTTTGCAATCTTGTCTGCAATGTTGTAATCCACTCCAGTAACACGAGCAACGCTTCTGATAGCACTTCTGCCACCGAGCATAGATTCGGTATAGATGTTACAGATAGTGCTTTTAAGAGCATTGTCGTAGGGCTGTGTGTACTCATACCTCTTGTCAACATACTCGATTACCTTCTGCCGTATGGAAGGCGCGAAATCTGTATCAATATCTGGCATAGATACACGGTCTGGATTAAGGAAACGCTCAAACAGCAATCCATATCTCAAAGGGTCAATGCCTGTGATGTTACAAAGGTAACATACGAGACTTCCTGCCGCCGAGCCTCTTCCGAGACCTACCTTTTCACTACCGTCTATTCCTTTAGCGTATGTGATAAAGTCTTGAACGATAGCTATATAGGACGCATATCCCATTTTTTCGATTATGCCAAGTTCATAGGTAAGCCTCTTCTCAAAATTAGACTTCCATTCATTCGACATCTGCTCAAAATTAGGATATTTATATGGGATATTCTTTCTTGCAAAGTCTTCCAGATACTCGATAGGAGTAAGATTTGACTTCGTATCGAAAGTCGGCAAGTGCATTTCCTTTTTATAATACACTTGACATTGTTCGGCTATTCTACTCGTATTCTCAATAGCCTGTGGGACATCAGCAAAAAGCCTGCTCATTTCCTCGTTTGATTTAAAGTAGAGCTGGTCGTAGCCTTGCCTGTTAGCTGTTTCTTCAATCGGCGTATTGAATCTTGTAGAAGCTACAATATCCCTTTTTCTCTTGTCCTCCTTTGCTGCGTAGTGAACATCATTCGCTACGGTAAGAGGGATATTAGTTTCAGCAGATAGCTTTTTGAGTAATGGAAGAAGGTATAACTCCTCGTCTACGCCGTGATTTTGCAGTTCGATGTAGTAGTTGCCGTGACCAAAAATTTCGTCATATGTGAGTGCGACCTTTTTTGCTTCCTCAAAAGTATCTCCCATTGTATTGAGCTGCTGTTCAAGCCCCTGTATTTCAGCCTGCACCTTCAAAATCGGCTCAATGACCTTTTTAGCGTTCTTGATTTCTTCTTTTATGTTCTTTACCTTTGTCGAAATCATAGTATAGTCGCTTTCGATTTTGTCGTATGATGCTGCGAGACGCTTGTTTTGTGCATCTTCATTTGTGAGAGCGTTCAGTTTGCTTTCATTGTCCCTTATTTCTTCCATAAGAGATGTTTCTTTGAGCGAACCTACCTCTACGCATAGAAGTTTGTCTTTAAGCCCGTTGATTTTATCTTGCAATTTTACTATCCTTGCAGATAAATCCTTTCCCGAAGCCTTTTTCGCAGCGGCTCTTGCTTCTTTGCAAGCAATAAGGTCTTTTTCGCTTGCTTCAAGCATCTTTTCAAGCTCGTTAAGGCTATCGAAAGCCTTTGTGTTGGGAATTTTGCTTTTGAGCTTTGCGATTTTAGCCTCAATGGTCTGCGGTTTCAGCAAAATTTGCGCAATGTGACCCTGCATACAGGCTGATGTGCATATCAAGTGGTTGTGTCCCACTTTTCCTTCACTTACATACTCTTTAAGCAAAGGAAGTGACATTTGCGGGAATCCGTTGCTTTTGGTTAGCTGTGAACGGTTGTTCAGCTTGAAAAGCGTTTTGACACCCAGCCAATCCTTCGCATACAGAATAATGTGCATACGCTGATTTGTTTCGTCTCCAATATATCCTTCAATACCAGCTACGAATTGAACTGCTTTTTTGCAAGCTGAATCAAAACATTTCGGGTATTTTTTGATATATTGGATTATTTTGTCGGAAGGGGCTTTGATAGAATCAAATGCGCCAATGCAGCCGAGGATAGCAGTAATCTCGCTCTCCTCTACGCCAGCGATTTTTAATTCAGCTTCAAGAACCTTCTTCTCTCTCTTTGTTCGCTCTTTCAGAGCTGTGAACAATCGAACCATATTTCCGTGGTCTGTGATTGCAACAGCGTTCCTGCCGAGCTTTTCGGCATATTCAAAAATCTCGCTGACCGATACAACGGCATCTCGGTAAGAGCCATTCGTATGAACGTGGAGTTCTTGGTATCCCGAAAACTTTTGTTTAAATTGAATCATAGTTTTTCCTCCTTTTAAAAAATGAATTATAAAAAATATATACGGCAATTTATTTATATGATATTTTGCTTGAAAACGCAAGAAAAAAGAGATGCCACAGAGGGACATCTCTTATCTTTTGCGTATAGTGAGGTTTTTTATACCTACTGTAATCTTTTCGTTTGGCTTATAGTTAAACACCGTGAGTTCATACATCTGCCTCGAACTCTTAAAAGTCCAAGTATATCCTCTCTCGGCTTTCCCTTCGTTGATAACATTTATACACTCTTGAATGACCTTCTCATATGCGAGTAAAGGGATTCTGTTCACGCAATGGTCGTCGGGACAATCGTAATATGCTCCTTCAAGCCCTTGCTTTATTGCCATAGGCGGATTCCAAGGCTTTCCCTTTTCATTGTGGTGGGTATACCCGCATTTGAGTTCCACAAATTTCCAGCCTACTTGATATAATTTTTCTGCCATTATACAGCACCTTCTTTCTTGATATAATATATATACTATGTTTCAGAAAAAAACAAGAAAAAAAGAGAGCCGAAGCTCTCTTCCTTTATTTATATAGCCCTATTAACTCTCTGCAAGGTCTCAAAACCCGCATCGTTAGCCATTTTCAGAGCCATATTTTCTATGTACCCCATATCCAGTTCGTCTATCGGAGCATCTTTCGTTCCCCAAGTCTGCTTGATTTTATCGAACCAAACAGAACCCATAGCAGTCTGGATATACAGCCTTTTATTAAGACCGATTTCCCAAGGTCTTATTGAAAAGACTTTAGGTCGGGCGTTTCCATTCGCTATTTCCATTGTTTTAGCTCGCTTTACGAGGGCTTTGAATACCTCGATGGTACTCTGAACATCGAAAAGCGCATTGTGGAAATTCTCGCCTTCGGGGGTTACACCGAGAAAGTCACTTACTGTTTTCAGCTTGTGATTCTCGATTTTTTCGTTTGCGAGTACATCTCTCGCAAGCTTTAAAACATCAAAATGCGTCATTTCAACGCCAATGCCGTATTTTTCCATAGACTTTGTTACCATATTGACATCGAAGTTGCTGTTATATGCAAAGTACGCACAGCCTGCGGTGTCAATAAGGAAGTCTTCAAGAACTTCCCTTTCAGGACGGGCATTTTCTACATCGGCATTTGTAATGCCCGTGATTTCCGTTATCTTTGCGGAAATCACATTAGGAGAAGGATTAGCGTACTCATTGTACACCTTGATAGTCTCCAGCTTTCTGTTGGTTTTTATGCCCGAAAGCTGTATTACTTTATCTTCCCCTGGGTGAAGCCCAGTCGTCTCTGTATCGAAAAATACAAAGGTATCATACTTTGAGATGATGTTCTTTAATTCTTCAAGTGTGCCTTTTAAATTACGCCACACCTTTTTTTCTTCTTTTTTAGCCATAAGGTCGTCCTCCTTTTTTGATTTCAGATTTTGTTTATTGCAGTCTCTCAATAGCAGACTGCAATAAATTTCGCACAAATATTTCGTCCAATTCGTTTTTTATGGCTTGCAGACTTTGAACGCCAAGTGCTTCGCAAATCTCTATTTGCAGAGAACTGCTTGCATTTGGGCGCATATCAAAGGTCTGCACCATATAAATGACTTCCTGAAAAGGAGTTGTTGGAGCAACGCAGTTGTCGTGCCAAATCTTCATAAAGAAGAAAAGGTCTTGCCAGCGAAATTCCTGATGTCCTTTTTCAGCGAGCCATTTTACATAGCCGCAGTCACACGCCATAACATCTCCAAGTGTCCTGCCTGCATATTTTCCTTTTGAAAATACAATGGGACGATATGGAGCGTTATTCTGCTGTTGAGGTCTTTGCTGTTCCTGTGGTCTTTGAGGCTGTCTTGGCGGAGCATTAAAGCTCGGCTCTGGAATTGGAATATCCCTTGCAGGAATACTTTCAATTCCTTCCACGACAGAAGATGTGAGAATATCCCCAAAAACTTGTTTGACTTTCTCCAAGTCGGAAGGGGTGGAGTCCTCGATTATGAGGACTACCCTTTTGCCTTCTTGAAGAAGCCGAATTTTCTCTTTCATTGGCTTCCTCCCTATCGTAGAAGATTTTTCCTCACAACTTTAGTGAGTTGCAAAGGCAAATCTTCAAGTTTTGCACAAGGGATATAAAATTTATCTCCGAAGATTCTCGTAAAAGTTTTGCGTGAGTTTGCATTACGAGCTATCTCCCCGATAGCAATTCCATATACTTGTGTTTTGGTGTTTCGGAGTATTTCTGCGGAACGAACAGCCGCTTCTGTATTATTCGGGTATCCGTCTGTTATAACGAATACTATTCTGTCATAGCGCATCTGCTTTTTTATCATCTCTGTTACTGTTTGCAGACCGCTATCAAGGGCTGTGCCGCCATCTGCTGAATAATTCATTAAAGCGTACTTGCGAGCTTTACTCTGTCTCCACTCCTTATACAGATACACATAATTCTCAAAAGCGAGAATTGAATAAGGAATTTTTAACATTTCAAGTGCTTCTCCTACAACGATGGTAGCATCAACTGTTGTAGTCTCCAAATAGCCGTCCATAGAACCCGACTTATCGAGTAGAAAAGTCACATTGAGGTCAGTTTCATCGGATTTTTCTTTGCGCTGTGCGCAAATTCTACCATTTATGACGTTGCAAAGTGACTTTCCGTCTACTTTACCTCGTGTGAGCTTTCTTGTGGTCTCGTCCATATTGAAGTGAATTGTTTTGAACAGTTTCGTCTTCATATTGGAGATAAGACCCGTAAGCCTTGCTTTCCTCTCATTGTAGCGTTCTTCCATTCGCTCATTATATGAGGTTTGATTATACGCAGAAACAGATTGCGCAAAATTTGAATCTTTCTTTTCTGTTTCTTTTTCTTCCTCGAAATCTTCGGCAGCGGAATCGAGTTCGTCGTCGAGTCTATCGAGAAAATCATCAAGCCCTTTATTAAGGTCATTCAAATCTTCTTCCTCGTCGGTTTCCGCTTTGTTTTCATCTTCCTTGTCTCCAGATTCGTCAGAATTTTCGTCGGATTCATTACCGTCATCGCCTTCTTTGTCTGATTCTTCGTCAGAAACGTCAGTTTTGTCGGTCTTTTCAGAATCACTATCAGAATCCTTCTTTTCATCAGAGCTTTCAACGTCTTCTCCTTTGCTATCCGAACCATTCTCCTCACCGTTTTCAGATTTGTCTGAAGAATTGTCGCTTTTGTCTGATTTATCGTTCTTCTCTCCATCTGTACTCTTTTCCTCGTCAGAACCATTAGAATTATCAGATTTCGGTTCTTTATCGTCCTTTTCTTCATTTTTATCTGAATCAGAGCCAGATTTTGAAGAACTGCTACCAGAAGAACCGTTGGAGTCGTTATTCTGACTATTCTGTTCGTTAGAAGAACTGCTTCCTCCAGCCCCGCTTGTCTGCTCCTGTGATGTGCCTTGTGAGCTTGCAGAGCTTGAATCAGTATTTGAATTTGGTGAAGATTGCTGTGAAGATTGCTGTGAAGATTGCTGTGAGGATTGTTGTGAAGACCCAGAGCCAGAAGAAACCGAAACAGTTGTCTGTTGTCCTTGTGATTGCTGTGAACCACTTTGCTGTCCCTGTCCTCCTCCGCTCTGCTGTGGTATTTGCTGTCCAGTCTGTGCGTCCTTACCTTGTGCCGCTTCGGAGCTAAAACTCCTTATAAATTCACTTGGCTTTGGAGTAGGCTGTTTCTGTTTGAACGGGGTTAGAATTTCTTCTATCTTCAGCGCAGCTTCGTAGCAAGGTTCTGGAGTATCGCTATACCTTGCTTTAAGTATCTCCTGCTTTATTTCTTTCCAAGCCTTTTTTACTTCCTCACTTGGAAAATCGTTAGGTGGGGTATGCCCGACCTTTGAGTATTCCCAAAGCCACCAATAAAGATATTGAAAATCTGTATTTACTTTAGTGTCGTACCCTTTTGTCTGCACTTCAGAAACAATTTCGTTCAGTCTGAATAGCGAAGGACTCCACCCTGGGACTTTGAAAGCCGAGATTCTTTCGATTCTGCCGTCTTCAAGGATATTGTTTATATCCTTCAAAAGTTCCTTTCCAGCAACTTTTCTGATTATATCCCAGCTCGAATAAAGCTGGTGACTGTGTTCGTGAACAATAAGTGCTATATGTGCGCACATAAGGTCACGAACTGTATATCCAATTAAACACTTTGGGAAAAGGTTAACATATATCACTTTTCCGTCTGTAAAACCCAAATCGTCGCCCGATTCGAGAAACTTAATGCGGATATTATGTCTGCCTGCCATTCCTTCTGCAACAGACTTCAAGTGTCTCTTATATGAGCGAGACTTTAAAAACTTGCACGCCTCTGGACTTTTATCCCAGATTTCGCTCATAAGTTTTGCTCGTGCAGAACTATATAAATTATTCATATGGTCGTCCTTTCTGAATAAAGGCACAGTAAGATATAACTCTTAATGTGCCTTTTATCCTCTTTTATATTTTTTACTTTTTGAATCTCGGAGCAATTATGGTTTCACGCACCTTCTTGATAAACTCTTCAGATGCGTTTTCGCCAAGTGCGCCGATTATGTTGTACTCGGCAGCTCTTTTTGCTGCGCCGCCGAGAACCCTCGTCTGCGTCGCCCAAGCTACAAGGTTACGAGGTGTAAGGTTTTCTGCTTCCTCGACCTTATTGAGTCCAGAACCGATGGAATCGTTGATAACGTGATAGGCTTCTATCATTTTATCAGCAATTTTCTCGTCTTCCAGCTCGGATTCGTTCAACATATGCTGCTTCAGTAGCTCGTCCGACAATGGTTTCCAGAACATATCTATGTACGCTCTGTTTTTGAAAGCCGAAGGTATTTCTCTCGAACCAGAGCAGTTGGGATTCGCCGTAGCAATATAAACACAGAAATTATGTCTCACAACTTCTGTCTGATTTGCCAGTTTTGCTCTGAAAGGTTCTTCAAGAACGCTGTTCTTAAAAACTTGTTCTCCCGCTTTTCCGTAGTTGAAGTCGTCGTCTGCGAAAACTCCGCCTTCTCTTACGGCTTTGACAAACGCTGTCTCGCACGATGTATGCAACGTACCGTTTGTAGCTATCGTAGTACCCGCATAGTCTCCTGCGTCCTTCGAGTCGAAGCCCTGCTCGAAATAGTATGGCATCTGGAAAACATATGCTAATGCACGAGCAAAAGCTGATTTACCGTTGCCTGGAGGACCCCAGAACAGAATGTTATTATTACGCTTTCCTCTCTTCAGATTGTCAGCTATCAGCAAGCATATGTCAGTAAATTCGTCCGTTGGGATATATGACATAATATCTGCCTCGTTCGGTATTAGGGATTTTGCTGCTTCGGACAATCCAGAAACATAGTCTTTAACTATATCTCCGAACATTTTGCGCAAGTCCTTCATAATTTGAAGGCTGGTAGTTCCATTTTTGAGGTCAGCTTCTACCGTTGGCAGAGCAGCAGACGATTCAAAAAATTCTGCCGCAGAGTTTTTAGGGAACATTTCTTTTGTGAGGTCTATTCCCTGTTTTGTTATTGCCCGCAGCTCTTCAAAATCGTCCATAGCTGTTGGCATTATTTTTGAACCGACATTGTAAATTGCAGAAAGAAGTCCCGCAATTTCCGTTGTCTTTGAAAGCTTTCCAGTTGATTCATACTCCGCAATAAGAGTTTTCAACTCTTTCTGGGAATCCCAGACAAAACTCTCTTTAGAGTATTTTGAAAAATCAACTGATTTTTCATTCCATAGATAGCCTATGACGGTCAGCAAGACCTCATAAGGACATCTCTGTGGCTCGTCATAAGCCTTCATAGCCCCCGTAGAGTCTACCTTGGCAAGAGCCAATTTTTTTGATTTAGGGTCGAGGCATACCACGATGTCCTCATTGTGTGAGGGGTCGTGATTTACGCTTCGACTCCAAATGAAGCCATTGGGGTCAACCCCCAAGCCAGTAGTCCAGCCGTTTGAGACGACATCTCGAAAGAGTTTTTCAACGGCTTTAAGCATACCGTTGGTAACATTGATTGCTGGTACGCCGCCTTCGTCGAGCTTTCCGACTGGAACTTCGATTGTGCTGGCTGTTGCCTTCATACGAGAGCTTGACAGCCAAAAGTTTCCTGTTATTGTGTTTGCCATTTCTTTTTCCGCCTTTCCTAATAGATTTTGAAAAAATATGTCTTTATATATCAAAAGATATATAAATAATCGGACACTTTATTTATATGATATTTGCGAAAAAAACACAAGAAAAAATAAAAGAGACCCCGAAGGGTCTCTTTTTTTTAGCGAAATAGTTCGTCATAGAGCATTTCGTCTTCAAAATTGATGTTTGCCGAATTATCGGCTTCAACAATTTTAGGTTGCGGAGAAATATTCTTTTGTTTTTTTACCACAGTTTCTCCTTTATTTTGCATCTTCATACGAAGTAAAAGGAGAGGGTACGTTTTTATTAACGACCCCAGCAAAGAGAACAAAATGAATAGATTCATTCCCACCGCCATTCTCACTCCTAAAAGTAAGAATAGTAGAATTTCTACTGACAATATAATCAGTAAAAACTTTCCTTTTTTTGTTTTCATATTTCCTCCTATTATCTCTGTATTTGAATTTATCCATTTAAGGACATACAGAGAAAATTATAAATTCATATGATTTAATTAAAAATCATAAGAACGTACTATATATATATGATATTCTCAAAAAAAACACAAGAAAATCTTCAGACTGCAAATTTTCTTGTGTTTTAAACCAAAATCGAATATAAATATATCGTAAGTATTTTTCTATATTTATCCCACAGATATGAGTATTTTGAAATGTGTGAGAGAATATGAGGAGGAACTTAACTATTTATTTGAAAGGAGAAACGGCACTATGAAAAGTGAAATGCGTTTCGAGAACGGAAAAGTTTTTTTGAAAACTGAAAAGAATGAGTATACATTTGGAATCCCAAATGATGCGCTCGAAATGAGTGAAGAAGGGAGAATCCTTCTTCGCAAGTCCGCTATAAGTAATATTATAGCGACAGAAGGAATCAAAATAAGCGAACCAAAGGCAATTCCAGGCGAGCATATTTTGATAGCTGGCAGATTCGTGATTATGGTATCTGCTAAACTGGGCGATGAAGAGGTCTACGAGATAGGTTCGGCACACCCAGACAACCTTACAACATCTATTGCTGCGCTTTATCCTCTGGAAATGGCACATAATAGAGCAAAACAGAGAGCGGTTCTGTCGCTTCTTGGTCTTGGAGGAGTGCTTTATGGGGAAGACGAAATAGACAAGTCGGAAATAAAGACTATCCCCTCCCCTATTCCAATTCCTCCCACACAGTCGAATTATAAGCCGCCTGTAAATACACAGGCACAAAATTCTACTGTTATAACGGACGATAGCGAATATGGAGGTATTCCTAACGAAGAGCCGCCAGCACCACAGCCGTATGGAAACCCACAAAGTAATGCTTACGGCGCACCCGCGCAGCAGAATGGTAGCTATGGAAACAGCGGTATGCCGACTAACATATCGGATTATCCAGACTTTCCAGAACAGATAAGTCCACCTCCACCGCCACAAACGTCTATGCCAAATGGAATGACAAAGTTCATTGTCAAGCCAGAACATACAGAAATGTATCCTTGGCTTACGCAGATAGCGGCAGACGAAGCTGCTTTTATCAACCCCGATACATATATAATGGAGCAGGGACGAGATAAGCAGTATCGCTGGACTGCAACGCAGACGTTAATAAACGACAAAAAGAACTGCGAATGGTATGCTTCAAGACCATTGAACAATAATCAGCAGTTCAACGATGCGGTGCTTGCTTGCAGAGCAGCAATAATTAAAGCATTGAGGTAAAAAAAGAAAGAAGGCTCTTTATGAGCCTTCTTTTTATTTATTCTGGAATGTATGAAACAAAGACAGACATATTGTCTGTTCCGCCTTGATTGTTTGCGTACTGAATAAGACCATCGCAAGTATCTTGACAATTTCCAGCGATATTAACGACATCTAAAATCATCTGTGGAGATAAGAGTTTGTATATGCCGTCAGAGACCGCGAGAATGATGTCTCCTTGCGTCAGAGAACCTACGGCAGTATCTATACGGGGGTTAAGGAAACCGAGCGCAGAGGTCAAAATATTAGCGTCTGCGTGCGAAGCAACTTGCTCTTTTGTTATCTTTCCCTCGTCGCATAATTGCTGTGCTATGGTGTGGTCTTTTGTGAACTGCAATATCTTGCCGTTGCGTATGAGATAAAGCCTGCTGTCACCACAATGAGCAAGAATAAAATGATTGTCGTCAGTAACAGCAGCCATTGTGAGCGTTGTGAAGTTATTATTTGTGTAAAGTTCGTTATTTGCTCTCTTATATGCCATAAGAACCCTATTAGCACAATAGCAGGCTTGTGATATGAGTTCTTTGATTTGCTCTGGAGACATATTCTCTTGTGCAAATTCGTCTATGTATCGCTGAATTTCGTTGATTGCGAAGCCTGCTGGTTTCATATCGTTAACAGAACCATTTCCGTCAGCTATTATTTGATATAAAACATTCTTCGTAAGAAACGCAGTCGCACAGTCTTCATTGGGAAGTTTTTTATTGGAAGCAACCACTCCTGCATCTGTTGCAAAAGCACTTGATACAGACATCAATATCACTCCTTTGCGCCGCTGCTATCGCTTTTTTTTTTGAAAATCGAAAGCATCATCTTCATCATCGTTCTGATATTCAAGAATATCGGGATATGTTGCAAACATAAGCTGTGTTGTTGAAGGATATACGCATTGTAGAATTACTTTGAATTTATACTTTGCGAAAACCTTTACCCCTTCTGAACGAGAGAAAATATCATATGTCTGTTTCATATCAAGGTCGAGGACATCTTCGCAGAGAGAACGAAAAGCGAGTTGTGCTTTTTCTTTTGCTCCCACGCCATAAAAATACTTCGTGGGAAAGCCTTGTCTTTGCCCGTTTGCTATGTCAAGAACAAGTTGCTTTATCAAGACCTCCTGTGAGGGCTTTTGGTCGGGGTATATATACCAGAAAAGGTCTGAATGGTCTGTCGGCAGCAGTTCTGGTACTCTGTCCGTATTTTTAACGACTGCCAGTAATTTATGAGAAACGATAAAGTCTTGCGTCAAGACTTCTTTTGCTTTTTTGTTGTCGGATATACCTTCCTTTTCCAAAACATATGAGATTATTTCTCTTGTTTTCTGTTTTTTTGTTCCTTCAGTAAAGAACTTCGGAGGATATTTTTCTCCTTCTTCATTCAATACATTAAGATATTCTTGTAATGTTTCCGTCATTGCGGGACATCTCCTTGCATTTAATTATTTTATTAATATTCGAGAAAAACAGGATTAAACCTATCACGGTTATAGGGAAACCTGTTAGAAAAGCTGTAAATTGACTATATTTCAGGAATTGGAATATGAATATTCCACCTATTGATATAATTATCGTAGCAACTATAAGGTTAATAATGTTCTTTTTCATAAGTTCGTCCTTTCGTCTTTTTCAAAATTCAAATTTTATTGAGCCGTTATCAAGATAGATTTTTGCGTCAAATGTGTTCCCTTTTTTGCTTTGGAAACCTTGCATAGCTATCTTTTCGCCGTTTAATAATCGTCGTACATAGTTGTCGTTGAGAACTTTGCCGCAAAGGGATTTACTAATCCCAAAGCCGCATTTGCTTGTGTGGTGATTTTCACACCCCCACCCCCAACTCATTTTGCGGACAGTTCCATTACATAGAGGGCATATGCCGATTGATTCCGAAGAAACATCTCGTAGCTTATTGCATATGTCCTGTGTATATTGTATCATTTCAGCTAAAAAGCTCTGATATGAATAAGTCCCTTCACGAATACCTTTCAGCTTTGCTTCCCATTTAGCTGTCATTTCGGGAGACTTGATGTCTTCAAGATTTAAGTCGAGAATAAGCTGCATACCTTTGTCTGTGGGTACAATGTACTTGCCTTGTCGTTCAATATACTCTTTATCAACCAAGCCTTCGATGATAGCTCCCCTTGTAGAACTTCTGCCTATACCATTACCCTTAATGAGTTCACGGAGGTTTTTATCCGTAATTGTGCTACTGCACTTTCGCATAGCCGTAATCAAAGAAGCGTCTGTATATCGCTTCGGGGGTTGTGTCTCTCCTTGGATAACTCTTACTCCAAGAGTAAGGCAATCAAGTCCCTTGTACAGAGGAGGCAATAGCTCTTCGTTGGTGTCCATATTGATAGCTAACCAACCCTCTTGTTTTATAACAGAGCCGTGAGATACAAAATCAAACCCGCATACAGTAGTGGTAACTGTCTTTTTCTCAATGATAGCAGGCGGCATAAAAATACGAACTGCGCTGTCACATATGGTATAGAAGATGTTCTTTTCATCGTCTGTGAGATTGTCTGGGATTTGAGAGGACAGGGGAATTATTGCAAAATGACTGTCTGCGTCTTTCGGAACATCAAAATACGGTTTACCTACATTAAAATCAAGCTGTTGTTTGATTGATTCATTTTGAATAAGGTCGCTTATTGTTTGAACTAAATGGTCTTTTTCTTCTTTTGGTAAGGCTCTCCATTCAGTTCTTGGATATGAAACCAAGTCTTTTTCGTAAAGACTTTGCGCTAAATCGCCAGTTTGCTTTGCTGTATAACCGAACTTTTCATTGGCTTCTTTCTGTAAAGCTCCGAGGTCGTACAGCATCGGAGGTCTCTTTATCTCATTTTTAATTGAAATATCAGTTACTTCAGCAGGCTTTCCGATAATGGAAAGCTGAATGGCTTGTGCTTCTTCTTTGGAATCGAATTTTGCGGGAGTCTTCAGCCCCCCCTCATATTTGCCGTTTACTCTATCCATAGTAGATAGAAATTCTGCTTTTACAGTATAGAACTCGGATTTCTTGTGTTTTTGTATCTGTAACTCCCTATCTACGACCATTGTGAGTGTCGGAGTCTGAACTCTGCCAAGAGTTCGCAATTCTTTTGACAATAGCGAGTAAAATACAGTTGCGTTAATGCCAACAAGCCAATCGCTTTCAGCTCGTGCTTTTGCCGCAAGCATTATGTTTGTAACTGATGAAGGTAACAAAAGATTGTGCATTTGCTGTCGAATATGCGAATCTGCGGTAGAGTGTAGCCATAACCGCTTCCAAGGGGTCTTATTATTCAGATAGCAGACGAGATAGTAGAAAATAAGTTCGCCCTCTTGGTCGGCATCTACGGCGTTAATAACCATAGATGATTTTGCAAAAAGGTCTTTAATTATATCAAACTGCCTGCGAACATTTTTCTGCGGTTTAAGTTTGATGTAAAAAGGATTCGGAATTACGGGGTAAGTGCTGAATTGCCATTTTTTGAGTTCTGGAGAGTAGTCGTAGGTGTCAAATAGCTGGCACATATGTCCAAAGCCCCAAGTAACACAATATTCAGTTCCCTCATAAGCCAATGAATAAAAACCGTCGTGTTTTGTGTAACTTAAATTGAGAGCCTTGGCTATTTTCGCAGCCATATCGGGCTTTTCAGCGTAAATAGTAATCATTTTTTCCTCTTATATACTTCTATATATATTGTATTTCGATATATTGATTTTGTCAAGCAAAATCACACAATATACAGCTTATTTTTTTCGTACTCTAAAATATTAGCTTGACGCAAAAGGACTTTACCTTGATTCGTAAGGGGCGAAGCCACTCCATTATATCGACAGCTTATGCTCGTATCTGATTTTGAGAGAGTGTAGATGCCATCGAGTCTCTTAACGAAGGAAATCTTTGAATAATCGGAAATTAAGTGGTTTTCAAGACTTGAAAGCATTTCTTGTGCAGAGAACGCAGGGAAAAAGGCAAGGAGTCTTGTTTGTCTATTCCACAAAGATAGGAACAGCTCAAAATTCGACGGCTCATTTATAATGACAAAATCCTCCGTGATTCTATTTGAGATAAAATTATACACGGAGTTCTCTTGCTCTGGGAAAGGCGCAAAATGCACACAGGAAGACGAAGAAACATATGGAGCATTGACACAAATCAGTTTTTCAGAAGAAAAGCTATTCGTGAGGATTGTTGACAAAGAATTAAAATTGACCTTGCCGCATAAAATACAATTTTTCCCGCTTTCGAGTCCTGTTTTTAATTTTGTGAACATAGAAAGATTGTAATAGTCAATCTTTGTGTTGTGAATAGCTATGATTGTAGAAGGTGTAAGTGGCTCATAAAAATACTCAACGAAGAGATTAATGCCATATTGAAGACGGAAATAACCTTGGTTATCTGTTTTGAGCTGATTAAGGTCAGCTATAATCTGTGAGATTGAAAGTTTAATATCTTTTTCCGCATCGTTTTTGACATATGTAATCTCATTGATTTTTCCGTTAACGATAATTAGAGAATTAACTCCATAATCCGAAGCGAAATTGATAAGTGAATCGAGGGTATCTATTGTGATAGAATTTGAGGCTTGACTTTCAAAATACGAATGTTGAGTGTATTCTGCACGGTCAAGCATATTTGTATCACTTTGAGATGCCCCTACTGATTTTAGCCTATCTTGTAAGCCCATAAGCTATCTCCTTTCTTTATCGCCTAAACAATCGAGAGAAGAAACCTTGTTTTCTCGGTTTTTCTTGTTTAGCTGGTTCTCTATTCTGAACTCCTAAAGTGCGTTTTGCAAGTGCCATAATAGCGTCTGCATAATTCTCCATTTCCGTTTCGTTGACGGCTATGGGACAGTTAAACACACTATATCCCTCGTTTCTAACATTAGATAGCTCTTGGAACATAGGAATTACCCCATACAACTCACATTGAAGTATTTGAGCAACTTGTTCGGGGGAAATGTTACAAGACTTATCGTACTTGTTTATTATAAGTTTTGTTTTGTCAGTCATATATCCTTGAATATTCTTAAAGTCTTGGATAATTCCAGACAATCTTCCCGCAGAAGTCATTTCACAAGTGGATACGGCATATATTGTATCAGCCGCAATCAGAGTGGCTATCGTATAAGACAAGAAATTTGGTCCTGTGTCAATGATGATAATGTCAAAATCACAGGCACGAAGATTGTTGAGAATAGCCTTAACCTCGTCTTCACGGATAAGGGCAGATGTTTTCTTATTATTAGGGGCGGCAAGAACATAAATGCCTGTCTCGTGAATGTGAAGATACTTTTGCTCGATGTCCCTTTGAGAAAATATAATGTTCTGAACAGCCTCTACTCTACCCTTTGATGCCGTTCTGCGCTTTGCTTCCACCTTCAAATCATTAACCATAGTGCCAGAGTTGCGAGAACTTGATAAGTTAAGGTCAATCATAGTTGCGATGTCGCAAGCGTCAAGGTCAAAATCCACAAGGCAAACTTTGGGCTGATAAGTCTCATTGTTCTTCATAAGCTTTAACTTGCTGATAGCAACTGAAAGGTCAACCGCTATTGAGGACTTTCCTACTCCGCCTTTTTGGTTGTGAATTACAATCACTTGTTGAGGAATGATTCTTTGAGTATTATCTGTTGGCTGTTCTCTGCGTATTTTACGCATTTTTTCCCTCAAATCTGGGATAGCTGCATTTATGTTATCATTGGTTTGTGGAATATATGGGTTATCAGCAAACTCATTTGCCGAGGTTTGCGTTTGATAATCCTGTTGCATAGTCTGCGGAATAACTTGCGATACAGGGGTCATAACCTCTGGTTGTGTTGGAACAGCAATGGGATTTACAGCATCATTTGCTGCTGATAGCTTTGATATTGCTGAATTTATGCGGGAAACAAGCTCTGAAATGTTATATGGCTTTTTCAAACAGTAGCAATTGGGGTTACTTTCAATAGCAACTATTGTATCAGCATCGCAATCGGGATTTACACAAACTATAACAGCAATACCATATCCATAGAGTTTTTTTATTGCAGTAATACAATCCGTATCAAGAGCGGATTGCGCAAGAATGACGCAGGATATAGAAGGGTTGGATTTTATTTCTGCCTCTGCTTGTGAAAATACGGGGTTATTTCCACAAATGTCGAGGTCTGGCTGAATCATAAAAGATACCTCTATATCAGACATCAGCGAGCTGTCGGGTTCAATAAAATATACTTTTTTCTGCATAAGCTACCTTCTTTCAATAAAATAGGTGATATATATTATATATATAACATTTTTGCGAAAAAAACAACTTTTGATGAAAAGAGGGAGTATTAAACTCCCTCTGAAATATTGAATTGTATGAAATCTCACGATTTTGTTAGGTCTACGATGTAAGAAGTTCCATTGCTTTCTTTTTGTCGAGCAACGCTGTAAGTTCCTCATTCGTAGGTGGGGAAACATTTACAGGCGCAACGTGAACGAGAACTGGCTCTACTTGAAGGAAGTTGTAGTTTCGTGAAGACCTACATACAAACCAGCCAATAGGACTACGCGGAAACCATTTGAGAACATCTCTGTTGTCGATTCTTTCCTCTCGACCAATCTTTCTGATAACGACTTGCGTATCGTCGGCTCGTGAAATTTTGCCTGCAAAGACCATACCGCTGTTAGCCACAACAGAAGACGGCATATCTGCTATCTTTTGCGTTATAGAGATAATAAACAGTCCCAAGCCTGCTGCTTGGTCGAGAATTTTTTCAAACTCCGACTGACCGCCAAATCCCATTTGCTGTGCGCCGCCTGCTGTATCAGCACCGCAAAGGACTTCATTTGCTTCCTCGATAACCATAATTGTCTCGTATTGGTCTTTTGCGAGAAAGCCCTTCTCGTGACCTTGCGCATACTTGAAAAATCCAGATGTGATACAGCCAAAGATAAAGTTCTTAAATGTTGTTTCAAGACCGTAGGATTCCAGAACGATAATGTCGTCTTTTCCTATGAGTTCATCGACTCCAATACCGTCAGAGCGTCCGAAAAGTCTTGATTCCAAAGAGAAGTCTCTGGAGAAAGGCATAAGCCTATCTACAAGTCTCTGATAGCTGTCTCTCGCTTCGTTTCCTGCCTTACCTTTTCCCTTTGACGCATCTTCGAGGTCAATTTTATGTTTGAGCAGGCGTTTATATACTGCTCTCATATTAACGCTCTTTGACCGTTCTGGGACGAAATCTCGCCAGTTTGGAGAATCCTCAAACACACCAGCCTCATTGTAGAGTTCATAGAAGGTTTCACCGAGAAGAGATTTACCACGCTCTAAAAGCCCGTAGTTACGACAGTATATTTCAATTATGCCGTCTATCCAAGTTTGAGGATTTACATTCTTCGGTACTTTGCAGATATTAAGGTTAATAGGGAGAAAGTCTGGATTACCGAGAGAATAGAAGTGAAATCTCTCTGGTTCAACCATTTTAGCAAGGGTTCTCCAGTCTTGCTTTGGGTCAAGGCACACGATTCTGAACCGTTTGCCCGTTTCCCTTCTACGAATTTTGGTTGCTTCGGAAATAAATCTTACGGCTGCTACGGTCTTACCCGACCTTGATTCTCCCGTGAATATGCCGTGCATAATTTCAGATTCATCAAGGCGATACTCAAAAGGTGTTTCATAGCCATTGATTGTAGAATATCTTTCTGCTGATAGAATATTACCGATATAGATGTCTCCTTGCAGATTTGAGGGAACAGCGAATTTAGGAATATCCTCGACATCAGCAAAAACGCCGCCCTCGGAAATACGAGGCAAATGGGTGTATGCCGTGAACTCGTCTGGAAGAAGAATTGTGCTATAACGGTAGGATTCCATTGTACCACCAAGGTTTTCCTTTGCGTTATCTGCACTTAAAGCTGCAAAATGATAAAGAAGGTGAGCCTGTTCTCCTTGTTCCAAATCAAGAACTTGAAGAGGGCAAATCAATGATTCCTCATTATTCCACGAGGTTCTTGCAAGGATTGCGGCTGCGGCACTTGCAGTTTCGTTCATTGTGCCGATATATATATCGGTGAAAAATGCGCCGTTGCCTCTCAATGCCTTCATCAGTCTGTTGTTTTGGAACTCCAAGAGAGTAAGGATATTCTTTACTTCTTGGTCGAGCCATTGATACGATTTTGTATAGCTCAAAGAAGGACCAAGACCCATTGTAGCAGATGTGCCAGACGATGTTGTTCCTGTGATACCAAGTGCTTGTCCTAAAGAACGCCCTTGCGATTCTGAATAGTTTGTGCCATTTGAAACAGAGGTGTTCTTGCCCCAAGACTGCGAAGTGCCGTTTGATACAGACTGTGAATATGAATCAGATTCAGAACGACCATAACTCGTACCTTTTGAATCTCCCCAGCTTTCTCCACTTGTTTGACCGAATGATTCGGACGAAGATTTACCAACTGAATTAGAGTGTGAGGAAGATGTTGATGTCGTATGAGAAGTAGAGTCCGTTATACCACTTGCGCTTCCCCAGCTATCAGATGATGTAACTGAATCAGAGTGTGTAGTTCCTTTTGACCTTCCAACTGAATCCGAGAAAGAAGATGATGTGCCTTCTGATGTAGAAACGCTATGAGAAGTTGTATCGCTTACGCCTTCTGATACAGATGTTCCTTTTGAAGTCGAGTTGGAAGTGCCATTTGATACAGATGTCGAATTGGAATTGCTTGTAGACCCATTTGTTCCATTAGACCAGTTAGTTCCTGTTGAATCAGATGTGGAAGTTCCGTGACTATTGGTTTCGCTGGAAGTATGAGAATGGCTATCGCTGTGCGAATTGGAATGACTATCGGTATGAGATGTGCCAGTAGTGTCTCCCCTCGATACTGAATGTCCCGTTCCTCCAGAAATAGACAAACTATCTGTTGTTCCAGATGTGCGTCCATTAGAGCTTGATGCGGTAGCTGATTCATCGTCCAAAAACGCTTGTGCAGCATCGCCAAATTTCCCGTCCAAGAGTTTTCCCCATTTTGTCTTATTTGTTGTTGAAAAGGAGGTATTTGAGTTTGTTCCGTTATTCCTTCCGTGAGATAATGAGGCGTTTGAATTTGTTGAATCTGTATCGGTATCTGAATGAGAACTTGAATCTCCATCAGAATATCCGTCAGTATATCCGTCAGTATATCCGTCAGAATCGGAATTACCGAAAGAGAGGGTGTCAGATGTTCCAGTTGTATGGGTTTTAGAACCTCCGCTACTTCTTGACCAACCGTTTGATGTTGTAGTTCCTTTTGTGTTTGTAGTAGTAGAGCTTGTTCCTTGCGTTGTAGTTGTCGAAGACGATTTTGAGGAGTTTGTTCCGTGTGATGTTCCGTCAGAAATGGACTTCGACGAACTCGTTCCTTGCGAGTCTGAATGGCTTTGTGTTTCCGAATTACTTGTTCCGTCAGAATAGGAATTTCCGTCAGAATGAGATATATTTTCAGACTTGGATAAACCGTGTGATATTGCATCTCCGATTGACTTCGATGTACCCCACGATTCAGTCGAAGTTACTGATGTTCCTGTTGTATGGCTACTTCCCTCTGATACAGAATGGGATTGTGAGTAACTATCCGTAATGGTTTTACCTATACTTTTTGAAAGACCCTCTCCAAACGACTTTGAAAGCGAGCTGGACTCACTTACGCCGTAAGAAGTAGAAAAAGACTCTCCTGTTGATGTTGCGACAGTTGACGCATCAGTATATGAGTGCGACCAGCCCTGTGAAGCTCCCAAATTCGCCATATACATCATTGGGATAGACAAGCCAAAAGATACTCCAGATGTACCCTGCAACTGCTTGTTCCACCTTGTCATTTCTTTAGACGAGCGTTCAAGCCAGCGTTCAAGATGCTCTTTTTTGACAGGGGTTGAGAGAACTTGAACGATATACTCGTGGTCTACCATACCAGCTACGAACTCTTCTGTTGTGTCTTCGGAGTCTGGATTTACATTTTGACCGCCAATGCCTTCGTTTCCTGCATCTACACCGCCGTCTTTAGCCTTCGGAATACCTCTTACCACGATAAGATTAGTCATAGTAAATAGTTTTTCTCTTATCCATTCCAACTCGTCATAGGTCAATGAGCGGAACTGCAAAGTGCGATATGTACCCTGTAAAGCACCCTGTAAAGCTGCAAAGTCAAGGTCTGCTTTTTTCTTTGCCTGTTCCAAAGTGCTTGCTACTCCTTGAACACCATAACAGAACACCAGACCAATCGCTTTGGGAGTAAGTATGTTTGCTATGAGTGTGAGGAAGTTTATATTCTGCGACCATACGCCTCCTAAAATCTGCGAGTGCATAGTCATAAAAGCCTCTGACTGCTTTGCGGATTTAGGCAAACGAATAACGCGAAGAAGTTTTACTGCTTTGTACATATACTGTACTTGACCGTCTGGTTCTTCCATACGCATTTCGTATATGAGATACTTCATAGTCTTGTTATCATCGGTGTATTCCGCCCGCGTATTAAGTATCTGCAAATCGTCGGAATTTTCGCGTGCTTTTTGATTAGCAAATAAAGTAGATAACTTAAACATACGAATAAGTCCTCCTTTCTATGTTAGTACGGTCTCTTGTTTTCTCTGTAATCTCTTATCTCCCTTATTGCCTTGCTCTTTGCCTTTGTGCCGTAGAACTGTCCAATCCTCGAACAAATTGCGGATACTTCCTTTACAGGAGCGAGTACGGCAGCAATCCATAACAGCGTTTGCAGCCAACCAATTATTGTTGTTCCTGAAGCCGCAGGGAGATTCTGGTTAAAAGCTGCTGAAAGATTCTCTGCTGATACGCCCGAAACTGCTGATATGACGAACTTATAGAGAAATATGATAGTGACATATCCTGCAACAAACTTCTTTACTGACTTTGCAATTTCCACTCTTTGTGACGGAAGAATGAGAGCTACCACAAAAGCTACTCCGAACATTATTGCAACAGCAGGACAAAGAATGTGTTTTCCAAAGTTGTAGTACGCTCTGATGTCATAAATCCATACAGCAAGAATGTAAGCGTAAATACCGAGATTGATAAGCGTAGGTTTAAAGTGTCTCCAAGAAATAGTAGAAGAATACACAATGTCTTCTTGTCCTCTCGGTATGTATTCCCTTTTGAACATAATAATGCCTCCTTTAAAAAGCTATTTATATATTTATATGATATTTTAGAAAATAACGCAAGAAAACCTTCTTTTACAAAGAAGGCTTCCCTGCTCGTAAATCCAACACTCTATCTTAAATGATGTTGCGCTCGTCAATGATGTCGGTGCTATGGTTGTCTATCTCTTCCCAGATAAAACAACCTACGATGCCAACTATCGCTATAAGAACAAAAAAGTTGTTTATAACGAAGTAAAGTATTTCATAAAAGGCATTTACATTAAAAGCCCAGAAATTTGCGAAAAAATCAGCCATTGTTATTTTCCTCCTCACTTATTTTTTCGTTTGTATCTCCTATTATTTCCGTTGTTTCAGTCGCTTCATACAACTCATTAGTGCGTTTTGGTTCGTCTGATTCCATATCAAATACAGTAACCCATACTTCTCTACCCAAAGCAGTTGTAGTTGTGAGACTTACTGATATATTGGCTTTTAGAAGTTTTTCTCTTCCGCCTTCAGTTTCTATCCAATGCTTAATTTGTCTTTCGAGTTTGTTACAAGCTTCGGCATTGGGACATATGTAGTAAAGGTGGTCTGTAATCATAGAAAGTTTATGACACTTATCGTCAAAGTTTTGAGGGGTTTGATTTGCACATTCATACTCAAAATAATAAGTCTTCCCGTCTTTGACAGCTATAATATCGGGAATTGAAGAATGTGTCTCGTCAATTTTGATAAAGTTTGCTTTTCTATCTATCGTAACGCTTGAATATCCGAGCTTTTCGCTTAAAAGTTTTGCTGTATCCTTGATTCCGTAACCGTGGTCGATATTATCGTGCGCTCTGCGAATTTTAGACATCTCCGATTCAACGGCATCTTTCCCAAAACGTCCTTTAAAAAGTAGTTCTCCGTCCACGGATAATTCGTCAAGATTGAACCATCGAAAGCCTGTTTGAACCTTATATTCAATAAGGACTTGTTTATCCGACAAGGATTTAAGAGCTTTGCGTATTTTTGTATTAGAAGCGATTTCTCTAAATTTAGCCATAAGATTGTCAAGAATAATCGGCTTTTCAGAGATACCCGTCGTTCCTACAAACTCGATTATATACCACTCCAAATCAGTCAAGCCTGCTTCAATCTTGTTAAGGTCGTGTCCGCCATATAAGTTGTTGGAATATTGACGAGCAGGCTTCTCTGCTGCTTTATTTGCTTCCTTTTGATAGGTGGACACTTGGTCGTCAACAGATTCTCTCTGCACAACAATGTCGTCTACTCCTTGCTCAACTACGGTATTAAGGTCAGAAGAAGGAACGGCGGCTTGTTGCACGGGAGTTTGCGCCGTTTCTGTCTGCATAGATACTGCTGCCTTTGCTGCTGAAGGGTCTTGCTGTGGATTATCCAGATTAGAATAGTCTGTGCAGCGAGCCAGCTTAGTTTGAAGTTGAGATATAAGGAGCTGATTAGAGTAAAGCTGTTGATTTTTTTCTTCGAGTTTGCTTGCAAAACGCTTGTAGATTTCCTGCGTTTTCATATTTTCCTTGTGATACGAAGCCTTTGCTGCTTCAAGCAGTTCATCAAGGCTTAAAGAGGATATTTCACCAGAGGAAATATCTCCAGATGTAATTGACTTTTCGAGAATGACCGTGCAGAACTTACGGAATTTCGCTATTATTTCTTGCGTTTCGCTCGATGCACGATTCATATACTGTTGTAGATTGGTGGACTTTTCTTTTTCGACAGCGACTTGCATTTCAAGTCGTTGGATAGTAGCCTCCAATGCCTTTATACTTGCCATATATACTCCTTAAATAAATTCGCATTAGAATATTGTGGACGAGTCTTTGCTCTCCACAGATGAATCAGATATACTATCTGAAGAAGATGAATCTGCATCAGATGAATCGTTGTCTGATTTCAAAACCGCTGATTTATCTTTATTAGTTACTGCTTTTTCAAGTTCCCAGTTGAAAAAATCAGTCTCTTCTCGGTGAAGCCTTTCAGCGAGTTCTCGAATGTTTCTGTCAATCGAATCATATGTCTGCATCATTGATTCTTTCCACTTAACAGCTTCGTTAACACTTGTCATATCCTGTGCTTTTAAGCCTTTAACCATAAGCTGCAAATAAAACGCTATGTCGTTTGAGAATATTATTTGAATATCTTGCTTGATATGTTCGTTTCGTGTTTGCACATTGACTGTTTTAAGACGCGGAATAATTAAATCAACTTGGTCGTTGAGGATAGACTCGTACTGAACCGCAGCCTGCCCGTAGCTGATTTCCTCGTTTGCGGTCTTAATATCTATAATCGTAATATCTCTCATTATATCTCTTACTTGGGAGATATAATCGGTAAGATTATCATAGTCTTCCCTATCCTCTAATGTTTTTATATCGCCTTTAACAGCTTTCTTTTTACCGTCCTTGTCTGTATAAAACTCCGTCGTAAGAATACCAAGAATGAGATAAAAAATGTAAACGATACAAAGAATAAGAAATACCTTTACAAACATACTGCCGTTTTTGCGTGCAGTTCGTTTGCTCGTATTAGCTACCGCAGAAAGTTTGGTTTCTTCTTTTTGTGGTTGTTCTGGACTTGTCGAATCTCCAAGCACAACAATTTCGTTGTCGTAATTTTTTTGTTTTCTCATTGTGCTTGCCTTTCTTATTTCAGTATGCCAGCATCTATTGCAGCCTTTTCAGCCTTTTTAGCTTCTGCTTCCAATGCTCTTTGCTGTGCGATTGGTCGTCTGTCCTCAAAGAAACAGTTGTGTAGATACTCGTTGTTTCTTACTACGATTTCTCCGACGACATTCTCGAACTTTTCTTCTCCGTCGCAACCCTCATTGATACAATGCACAATGTTAGTAGTTTTTCTTGTCTGGAAAGAACCATTTATATATACGCAAGAGTGAGGGTGCAGATGTCCACCGTCAGAAAACCCATTTTCTCCAAACGACTTAATCCAAGGATAGTCTCTGTCTACACCCTTCTGCTCTTTAACATTAAATCGCCTTTCGACGCAAAGCTGATACATAGTCACAGTAGGCTTTGGGGATACGACTGTCGAACACACTTCTCCCAGAACTTGCACATTGTTACACAGCTCACAGAACTTCTCTGCGTCCTTCTCTCCTGGCAGTACAGCGGGTATGTCGAAGGCAATAATCTCTGTCACGAGTACATTTATATCACGAACATTTCCGCATTTCTGGCACTTGACTTCTTTGCGCATCATTCGCGTTGATACCATACCTCTTACTGCCGCGAAAACTCCGTCTTTGAGCTGCGTGTAACATCTTTTCGCTCTCTGCTCCGAAAGCCCGTAGACAACTACTCTCGGAAAATCGAGACGACCATTGCCACGAAGGGTAGTCAAGGTGAACGCAATCTTAAAAGTCTGTGTTTCCTCGATAATTGAAATCATAGGAGATGAAACTCGTCCTACCAGATTCACTACATTTTCTCTTGCCATACTATTACCTCCAGAAATCTAAATTTAAAAATTAGGGATTACCCTACTTCAATATATATACTATAAATTAGAAAAACACAACTTTTTCTTCAAAGCCTTAAAAAAACATCTGAAAAGCTCCTATTGTCGTTAACAATGCTCCTACTCCGATAAAGGATAAAGAGACAAGGTGAAGGGTATACTTACCCTTGAATTTTTGGCTGATTCTACCGATACGGAAGAACGCATAGAAAGATATTCCTGCAACGATAACAAGCAGACCGAAGATAAAGAAAAAATTAATAGGCATAGTTAATTCTCCTTAAAAACCATTAAAATGATTGTTATTCATCATAGACTGATGTACCATAAAGGCTTCTGTGCGACGAGACATACGGTCAGCTTCGCGCTGTACGAGTTGATGCTCATAGTGTGGATTGCTTCTAAAACGGTATCCTTTCGACTTATTAGAACTGTTAAAGGCATAATCGTTTAAAGCGGGGGCGTATATTCCTATATTTGCAGAAGAAATATCTGATTGTTTATCTGCTTCAGCCTGCTTATATAATTCTTTGTTGGAAAATTTGCTTGCAGACCGTTCCACATTCACCCTTTTGCGCCTTTTAAGTTTATACTTTTTCCCAAGAATTATCCTTAGCCCCACGATTAAAACCAAGATTCCAATATCCATCATAATGTATACGAATGTCATATACATACCTCCTTAAAGTTTTATTTATTCATTTATATACTATTTTCAGAAAAAACACAAGAAAAAAGCGAGAGTAGTCAAACTCCCGCTTTTCCTTTTCAAATTTTAATTTCTTTTACTCCCTGCACAGAGCCATTACAAGTAACGAGCAAAGTGGCAAGTCCACTCGCTGTTGCTACTTTTATAAGCTCGTTCAGAGAGCCATTGTCGAGGCGGTCACAGTCGTCCACTATGATAGTGTCAAGACCAATGAGCTTCGCAACTACTACTTTCAATATGTAGTTGATTATAACTCTTTCGCCTCCAGAGAGGTCTTCCCTCTGATACTTTTCCCCGTTTACATTGACAATTACGCTGCCGTCGGGTTGAAACTCAATGTTCCACCCATTTTTGAGAGAAGATATAATCGAATTTGCAGTATTCGATAGCGGAGCTGTAATCTTCGCTGCAATAAGGGTTGGAAGTCCTTGAAGAGACTTCACAAGGCTGTCTGCGATGTCGCAGTCCAGCTTTTTAAGGGACAACTCTTTTTCAAGTGCCGTGTTGTCTCTTATCTTCTGGAGTTTCTGGTTTTCCGACTGTATGAGATTCCGTGTTTCAGAAATCTTTTCAGTTAAATCTTCTTTGACTCCAGAAGGAATAGAAACAGTATTTATAAGCTGTTCCTTTTCTTTTATTCTCTGTTCGATTTCAGAGAGCCTTACGGCAGCTCTTTCTATCGTCTTCAGAGTGTTCTCAATATTAGCCTTATCGACTAATATTGATTTTTCTTCCGCAAGGATATTAGCCACAATGCTCTCGCCGTCTGAAATCTCCTGCTCAATAGCAGATAGTTCAGCGTCAAGTGTCGCAAGTCTCTTCTCCTCGCTTTCTTTTATATTTTTTAGCGAGCCAATCTCGGCTTTGAGTCCTTTGATTGCATCGCTTTTGTCCGCTGTGCAGGGCATAGACGGACACAGAGGACAGCTTGTGACTGTTTCGAGAGAGGTCACAATGTCCTCTTTCGCCTTCATAGTGCTGATAAGTCCTGTGCAAGCACTACGAAGACGATTTATGTCTTCCTTCTTTTCATCTGCTTTAGCGTGAGAGGTAACGACCTCCGCAGCCTTTACAGATTTATTATTTGCGAGGTCAGAGAGCTTGCGCTCTATATCTGCGAGAGCTTTTTCAAGTCCCGCCTTTTGAGTGACCTCTGCCGACAATGAAGCCTGCTCAATATTGAGTGCTTCAATGTCTTTTTTGGCAGACTCCACTAACTGTAAAGTCTGTTTTGCAGCGTCCTGCTGCCCTTTAGCTTGCAACAAGCCGTCAAGTGTCATATTCAGGCTCTCTATCTCTTGCTTACAAGCTTCCTCGTCGTCCTCTATATCAGATATGCGAGCTTCGAGAGCCTTTATATCTTTTTTCAGATTCCGACGCACATCAGTAAAATGTTTCTCGCATTTACTGATGTCTTTCAAAGTGAGTGTTGTCAATCCTTCCGAATTAACAAACTCCGTCATTTCCGCCTCTTCGGGTACATCGAGATTCATAAGCTCGATTACCTTTTCAGCGGTCAAAGACAGCTTTGCTGCTGCTAAAAGGTCTTCCGCAGACATTTCTGTCTGTGGTGCAAAAAAAGCCCCCAGAACAGACATTGGAATCCCCCTTTGACAAAGAAGCTGTTCAAGCCCCTTCTCTGTTACTGGGCTGCCGTTTAAAGACAGCACAGTTGTTTTTTTCTTTTCTCTTCTTATTAGGTCGTTACCTATCGTGACCTCTCCAGCCGAGAAAAGCTCGCCTCTTTTGGTTGACAGTCCCTTGCCTGTTAGCGTCCAATAGGGCGTGGTAGCGAGGGTCGTTTTTCCTGCACCGTTGTCTCCAGTAAGGATAGAAACGGTTGCTGTTGGAATATCAATAGATTTGTTTGATATTCCCTTTAAGTTTTGTGCTGAAATTTTCATATAAATTCCTCCTGTAATAATAATTATAAAAAATCATCTTATTGAAAATAATAAGATGTAACGGATACTATATATATGTACGATTTCAAGAAAAAACGCAAGAAAAAAATAAAAGACAGGCAAGTGAATATTAAAAAACTAAAATTACTGCGTTTTGAAATAGTTCAAACCGTAGTAATCTGCTACAAATTTCCATTTTACTGCGTTTTGAAATAGTTCAAACCGTAGTAAAAATAAAAAAATATAAGGAAATTTAAAGTATTTGCTTGACAAAATCGCATTTTTATTACAAGATGTATCCAGAACACAAATATAAATAGTTGTGTTTTTGGCGTTTATGACATATATAATATAGTGTAAATTTTAAAAGGAGGATATGAAATGAGAGTAATATCAATTTTGAACAGAAAAGGTGGAGTTGGCAAAACAACGACTACTGTGAATTTGGCGGCGATTTTTGCACAGCAAGGGCAAAGGGTGCTTGTGGTAGATATTGATTCACAAGCCAATGCGTCTACATATCTCGGCATTTATAGAGTCAAGGAGTATACGACATACGAAATGCTTTGCAAGAACGCCGATATGAGCGAGGTAATCAGACCGACGGGCATATATGGGATAGACCTTTGCCCTTCTGGGCTTGACCTCGACCAAGCGAACTTGGAGCTTGCTTCAATTATAGCAAAAGAATACCGTCTAAAAAAACAGCTTGCGGTTGTAGCAGATAAGTACGACTATGTTTTTATTGACTGTCCTGCTGAAAGAAGCAACCTTACCATCAATGCTCTTGCCGCTTCAGACTACGCTGTTCTTCCTTGTGAGCCAACCGAGTTTGGAGTGGACGCTATGATAGCTATGCACAAATTTGCCATAAAAGTTAAATCCGAAGTTAACTTAAATCTCTGTATAGCTGGTTTCGTTTTTACAAAGAAAAAGAGGACTGCCATTCACAGAGAATACGCGAAACACTTACGAGAAAAGCTGACTGACTACCATTTCTTTATTTCGGAAGTTAGAGATGCTGCGGCAGTTGACAAATCGCTGAACGCACACAAGCCGCTTATTATGACTGCCCCCAAGGATAAGGTGACGCAGGATTATAAGCGTGTTGCAAAAGAGTTTGTAAGGATTATGGCTGAACGGGAAGGGGAATATGAAATCAAAGGGTTTAGCGAACTGCTTAACGAGCCAGAAGTTGAAAATTAACAACAGAAAGGATAATGATTATGGTAAAAATAAATCTGGACGATACTATTAACAGAGCGAGAGAGGCAGCAGAAGAAATACAAGCAAGTGTGAACAAGACGGAAAGAACCGAGTTCATTCTTGTATCAGACATAGTTGAGAACAAAGACAACGTTTTTCGTGTCGCTGATATGGAGGAAACAGCGAAAGAAGATTTTGACGAGCTTGTAGCAAACATCAAGGAAAACGGACTCCTTCACAACATTGTAGTTTATCAAGAAGGAAACAAGTATATTCTTTTGTCTGGAGAAAGAAGAGTGCGAGCTTTCAAAGCACTCGGCAAAGATAAAATCAAAGCAACCATTGTTCCTCCTGGAAGCTGGTTTGAAAACTTCAATAAGCTCCTGTCTGCAAATACTGAAACGAGAAAGTACACTCCAGAAGCACGAGACCGCATCATAACTGCAATAAAGGAAAAGATTAAAGAAAGGGTTTCGGCTGGAGATGTAGAGGGAGAGATTGGTAATAAGATAGTAACCCTTGTATCAAAGTTTTTTGGAGTATCGGAGCGTATGGCTTACAAATACTTGGACATAGCCGAGGATTTGATACAGCCACTTAAAGACTTGCACTATCAAGATATTATTTCTACAATTTCCGCTGCGAGCTTTGCTGGATTACCTACTAAAGCACAAGAAAAAATAGTAGAAATGTATGAAAACGATGTTGATTCCGCACAGGAAGATGCACAAAGCTATGCAAAAGAGGTAAGGTCTATTATTGAAAAAGATAAGCAGGCTTTGAAGAAAATAAAGTGGCAAAAGGACTATCTTGAAAAAAGACACAGCGACGCTATGACAGCAGGAAACATCTCTGAAAGTGCCAAGTATGAAGATAAGCTTAAAGACATTGCGGAAAAAGAGAAGAAATTTCTCAAAGAACAAGAGAAAGAGTTTGATAACATAGTTATCCCTAAAAAACAGCCTAAAGTAGCACCTACCGCAGAGCAGATAGTAAGCGACAGCAAGGATAAGATAAGAAAGCTCCTTGACAAGATAGTAGCCGAAATCGGAGACAAAGAGACGATAGATAAAATCAAAGAAATGCTTGAAGAGATATAAGCAAAGCACCCAACCTTAATGGCTGGGTGCTGATTTTTTTATAACTGCATCTGGAATCATATAGTGAGGCATTGATATGGTTCGTTTTATGACACTCAAAAGTTCTGCGGCACAGTTCACATCATTACAACATATTTCTTTAATCCACTCGTTATGTGGCAGAGATAACAAATCGTTATACAAGTTAACGCAGTCTTCATTCCTTATGTTCTTTGTCCTAAATATATCCGTTAAATAAGACGAGATGGTATCCGAGAGCATTTGAGAGTCACATTTATCAATGAAACTTTGTAGCATTTTTCTTGTCTCCTCAAAAAAAGTTGTGTTTTTTTAGAATATAATATATAAATAAGAGAGTACAGAAAGGAGGAAATCTTAATGAAAAAAATAATAATGATTTTAGTTGCTGTGTTAATGTCGTTGTCGGTTATGACAGCCTGTCAGTCCAATGACAGCGTACCCAAGTTAAAGTACAGTACGCAGTATCCCACCACGGCGCAGGAATACAACCAGCTAATAAATCAGAAGATTGTGCCATTCCTTAATGTCTGCGAGGGACACGCTTCCAAGGGCAGAGATATTATTGCAGGGAAGTATCCAGTTAAAGAGGAACTGACCTCGGTGGAAGATACTTTGAAGTATATCAACGAGATATATGATTCCTGTAAGGTTATATATCCGCCCGATACAGAGAAGCAACGGCACTCTGACACACTTATGCAAATGCAGCGTGTAATCAATGCAGTAGAAGTCTATCAAGAAAAGCTTAAAGACTATGAAGTTGATAGGGACGGAGACAAATTCGGCAAGACGATTGATATTCTCGTTTCCGAGTTTACAAGTCTGAAGAATATGTTCAATCTTGTAGCGTAGTCTCTATATACATATATATTTCAAAAAAGCATTTTTGTCAAGCAAAATAGTAAAATAGTGGAGGAAAAATTATGTTAAGCGCATTTTGCGAAGAACAAATTGTAGAAGTTCTCAAAGAGTGGGATTGTATCGGAATCAAAGAGTTTGAGCCGTCGGGATACGACGATGCGGCATCTATGCTTGCCGAGACACTTACATATAAGAGTGAAATCAAAGATGTAGAAAGAAAGGTTAAGAAGACGTATAAAATGTTATATGAGGATTCCTTCGATGTATCCGATGATGAAATCAAAGCTATATCACAAAGAATAAAAGATATAATTGATGAAGATAAAAAGTACAATGAATAGAAATGAAAAAAGCACGCTGATGCGTGCTTTTTTAGATAATTAAACTAATTTATTTAATTTCTTTAGCTCTGGGTGGTCTGCGAGGATTGCAAGAGCAGGCTGAATGTTTTTACGCACACTTTCTGCGGTTAGTTGCTTTCCGTTGTTGTATTTCGCAATCCATATTCCTGTTTCTTGATTTGTGTGACCTTTTCCGTCAATAAAGCCGAATTTGAAAAGAACCATCATACGAGTTCGCATTGGTATATCACAGTTGCGCAATATTTCGTGGATTGTCGAGACAAATTCGCTATTCTCAAAGTTTTCTTCAAGGTCAAAATCGTCAGGAACAACCTCGGAAAGTGTTGTGTTTTCGTCATACACCATATCTAACGATAATACTGCGTGGTATCTCACTTGCTGAATATTGGTCCATATCCCAGCTTTATAACCCATTACTGACTTTATTTCATCGTCTTTTGGTTCTCTTCCGTTTTCAACCTCAAATTTGCGTATAAACTTATTGATTTTCTTGATTTCTGCGTAGATGTATGTTGGTACTTTTATCGCAGCGTCATATTGGACAGTAACCTGAAGTTTAGCAAAACAAAAAAGTTGAGTAGTAAGATACGTTGCAACTTTACAGTTGTTTGCTTTGTTTGGGTCGTATTTTTCAATTGCACCATAAAGGGCTTCCAGAAACGCCTTGTGGACAAAATCTTGTCCGTTGTTGATGTCTGCCAGTAAGTGCAGCTTTTTGAGCGCCAAAATGACTAAATAGAAAAACGGACAGGCGATTTGGTCTCGATAGATGTTTGCAAGTTTTCTTTTGCCTTCCGAAACTGCTTTATGATGCTTTGCGAGCAAGTCCTTGGCGGTCTCGTCGTCTATTCGCGGATATTCAGCCGCCATTGCTTTTTGTTCGATTTTTATAAAGTCTTTTTTACAATAATCCTCGTATGTCCATTTGTTAGTTGTAATTGCAAGACTATCCAGATAAGTTTCTCGCTCAACATTGAGCGGGGAGTTGATTAGTGCGTATCCGCACTCTTTAATTAATTCGCGTACAAGTTTCTTGATTTTTGCTTTTTCCACGGCACTAAATCCGTCTGTGCAGCAAGGCACAAACTCGTCTATATGAGCCGTATAAATTTCCCGTCCGTCCGCCTCTATATAGAGGTAACTAATTAGCGACCAGATTTCATCTGCCTTCGCGCGAAGTTGTGCATCAGTATGTCTTGGTAACTTCTTTCGTGGCATAATAAATAACTCCTTTCACATTTTATTTGTCGCCGTTTTTCAACGGGGAAAATCAAATAAATGTGATAGGAGTTTACTCGTTCAATATTAAATTTTATAAAGACAAATCAAATTTCACTAAATTATCATTTCTGCTTGTTGTAGAAATTTAGTGAA
>Ga0247608_10000807_pt1 | contig 47618 bp, 43 predicted proteins | sample 176DNAGHGlowgp2_FD_193490 | JGI IMG/M metagenome (GOLD analysis project Ga0247608, IMG submission 193490) | Sheep rumen microbial communities from Palmerston North, Manawatu-Wanganui, New Zealand - 1766 DNA GHGlow gp2 | ecosystem: Host-associated > Mammals > Digestive system > Stomach > Rumen ...
ATACTGGATCTGGACAATGACAGCAAAAACAGGGAATGGTCAATTACCCAGACTCCTGAATGCTTTACGAGCGATTTCAGCACCGTTACCGAAAACTGTTCAGAGTTTCATATCATCGCTCTGCATGATGGCAAAGGTGTGATGGTGTTTCAGTGTGTTTTAGATGATGGAACAGTTGAAGATTATGAGCTGACACTTTCCATATCGCGCCACCAGAAAACCTATCTCCAAATAGACTCGGTTTCATTTCAGAAAACAGCAGTCCGGTAGCTGCCGGTTCAGCACCTTATTTTTGCGGGTGTGACGGGAGATTACAGCGATTCGTCGTTTAGGGAGAGATACGCATATGAAAGAAGGAAAAAGACCTGACCCGAATATGGTCCACCCGATCATGGGATATGACAAAGAAATCTATGTAAAGCCAACAATCACGAATCCCAATATTCTCGTTGGAGATTTCACATATATCGCAGACGCGGAATTTGAGCGTCATGTAACACACTTTTATCCGTGGAGCAGAGACAAACTCATCATCGGAAAGTTTTGTCAGATTGCGGCCGGTGTTGAATTCGTAATGAACGACTCAAATCACCAGATGAACGCCGTGTCTACATTCCCGTTCTACACGCTTGAAGGATGGGATATGGAGCCGCCTGCTCCATCGGATATGCCGTTCAAAGGCGATACTGTGATCGGTAACGATGTATGGATAGGTCAGAATGCTGTGATCCTTCCTGGTGTTCGCATCGGTGACGGAGCGATTATTGGTGCCAACAGCGTTGTCGGCAGTGATGTTGATCCCTATACCATTGTAGTCGGGAACCCGGCAAAAGTCTTACGGAAACGCTTTGATGATGAACTGATTGACCTCATGCTGCGATTCAAATGGTGGGATAGAGGTATTGATGAAATCAACGCTCTCATTCCAGTGCTGACATGCAGCGACTTGGAAAAGGTCAGGCGAGAGTTGAGCGCAAGAGTATGATCATCATAATTACAGGCGCATCCCATACCGGAAAAACGCTTCTGGCGCAAAGGATGCTTGAGAAGTACAACTACCCATATCTGTCCATAGATCATTTGAAAATGGGCTTAATCCGCAGCGGCAACACCAATTTGACGCCGGAAGACGATGATGCGCTGACTGGATATCTATGGCCGATTGTCCGGGAAATCGTAAAGACCGCAATTGAGAATCGGCAAAATCTTATTGTAGAAGGTTGCTATATTCCTTTCTGCTGGAGAAGGGATTTTGACGAGCAGTATTTGCCATCTATCAGATTTATCTGCCTTGCAATGACTGAAGAGTATATAGAGGATCATTTCGAGGAGATTATAAAACATGAGTCGGAGATAGAATCGAGATTAGTTGCCGCAGACTGTACAGTTTCTGATTTGAAAAAGGATAACTGCAACATGATTGTTGGTTTTCAACGTGCTGGTGAGCAGGTCGTTTTAATCGATTCTGACTATAAGGAAGTGTTCTCAGAACTATTAACATGAACCTTTCCACTTCACCAACCGCAGAGTCCCAAACCTGACGGTAGTAAACCACCCCGATTTTTACTACCATTTGACTACCATTGACGGCATTGACTTGCCGCATTTTGCCGTATTTTGCTTTTTCCGTGACTTAAGTCACAGTTTATTCACAACTTTTTCTGCCCGGCATACCGCGGCAAATTGAGGCAGAAACCGGCTTTTCAGGAGGCTGAACACATATGAAGAAAATCTTATTCGTCTGCCACGGCAATATCTGCCGAAGTCCGATGGCGGAGTTTATTTTGAAGGACATGACCGCGCGCGCGGGGCTTTCCGACGATTTTGAGATCGCCTCCGCCGCGACGAGCAGCGAAGAGCTGGGCAATCCCGTCTATCCGCCCGCAAGAAAAAAGCTTGCGGCCCACGGCATCGACTGCGCGGGAAAGACCGCCCGGCGCATCCGGGAGGAAGACTATGACGCCTGGGATCTTCTCATCGGCTTTGACGGGGAAAATCTCCGCAATATGCAGCGCCGCTTCCACGGCGATCCGGAGGGAAAGCTGCACCTTCTGACGGAATACGCCGGACGGCCCGGCGAGATCATCGACGATCCCTGGTACACCCGGGACTTCGACGCCGCCTGGGACGACATCAACGAGGGCTGCCTCGGCCTTCTCAACGCGCTGGTGCCGGAGCTGACGCTGGACTTTTCCGCCTGCCGGGAGCGCGCGGAGCTCTATGACGTGCTGGCTTCGCGAATGCTGTGGCAGGGCGACTACGGCCGGAACCTGGACGCGCTCTACGATATCCTCACGGGCCTGCCCCATCTGGGAAAACGCTTTTGCATCGTTCTCCCGCAGGAGGACGCGCCCTGCCGGGGCTATGCCGAGATCATGGCCCAGGTCTTCGAGGACGCCGGGGCCGAGGTGCGCTGCAAATAATCCCCGTCCGCTTTCATAATCGCATAGGAAAACCGCCGTGTCCGTTCGGACGCGGCGGTTTTTTCATCAGTTGCCTAAAATCTCCATGAGCTCCTTGGCGATGGCGCTGACGCGGGCCTCAATATCCTGGCGGCTGATCTCGTCAGCGGGTGCAGGACCGGCCTTGGGCTTCTCTGCCGGCGGCTCCGTAAGGGAGAGGCCGCTGAGGAAGCTCTGCCACTGGCTGTTGATGAAGTCGACGGTCTCAAGCTGCTGCTGGCGCAGTTTGGAAAAGCAGTCGCCCACGCACTGCACCACGTAGTCCTGCATCTCGGGGGACATGACGTCCCGCGGCTGAGAAGCCTCTTCCAGCATCGCAGCGGCCTTTTCCTCGGCTTCCAGAAGGATGGCGGCGGCCTTTTCCTCCGCCTCCTGTACGATCTGCTCAGCCCGATCCCGGGCGGTCTTTAAGATCTCGTCCGACTGCTCCCGCGCCTGGGTGACCATCTGCCGGGACACGGTGCGGGCCGAGAGCAGGATATCCCCGATCTCCGCCTTCTGCTCCAGGTTCAGGGGCTGCTCCTCCTGCTGCAATTGTTCGTTTTCCATATTTTTCTCTCTCCTGCTCTTCTCTTTCCTCTTATTATAGCAGGCGGGAGCGGCTGTGACAATCGGTAAATTGCACCGGATTGCAGCACGGACGGCGTTCTATTGCAGCAGCGCCCGCAGGGTCTGGCCCAGCTTGAGGGCAAAGAGCTGGTGGCCCCGGGCGGAGAAGTGGACGCCGTCGCCCCCGGTGGGGATGCCCCAGGCGCCGGTATCGACATACAAAAGTCCAAGCTCCTGCGCGAGCTTTTCGTATTCCTCGGCAAGCGCAGAGAAGGCCGCGTCAAAGGCTCCGCCCTCCGCCTCCACAGACGGGGGCGCAAGGAGCAGGACGGCGCTCTCCGGCAGGGCGGCGGTCAGGGCTTTGATAAAGCTGCGCATATGCGCTGCCGTATCCGCGGGCGAAGCCTCAGCAAGGACGTCGTTGGTGCCCAGCATGACGAGGATCAGCGCCCGGTCGCCGCAGCGGCGCAGCAGGGCGAGGTCGGCGTCCAGCGTCCTTTGATACCGGGGTACGCGCCGGCCGTTGAGCCCGCAGTTAAAAACCTCGCAGCCGAGCATGCGCCCCAGAAGCTCCGGCCAGCGCTCCTCCTCCGGAAAGCGGCTGCCGAAGAGCGCGTCCCCGTCGTAGCCGTAGGTATTGGAATCGCCGTAACAGATGATTTTCATGGTTCCCTCACTTTCCGACGCAGAAGCGGCTGAAGATGCGGTTGGTCACATCCTCCCGCAGATTGCGGCCGCTGAGCTCGCCCAGGGCGGCCATGGCGGTCTCGCTCTCGGTGAGGACAATATCGGGTGTGCGCCCCTCCTCCATCGCGGCGAGGGCGGCGCGGACGCTCTCGAGCGCGCGGGCGACCGCCTCCGCCTGCCGTGCGTTGGTGAGGATCTCCCCGGCGGGCACCGCGGGCAGCGGGAAGAGGGAGCGGATCACGTTCTCCAGCTCCTCAAGCCCCTCTCCGGTGCGAGAGGAGAGGATCACGGTCGGAAGCGCCGTCTCCGGCGGCGTGATCGTGGTGCCGAGGTCGGATTTGGACAGCACCAGCACCGCCCTGGGGCAGCGCTCGGTCTCTCGCAGGAGGGCGAGATCCTCCTCGTTCGGCGCGGTGCTGCCGTCGAGCACGTCGATCACCAGCTCCGCGCGCTGCATGGCCTGGCGGCTGCGCTCCACACCGAGGCGCTCCACCGTGTCGGCGGTGTCCCGGATGCCGGCGGTGTCCGTCAGGCGCAGCAGCAGCGAGCCGAGGCGCAGCTTTTCCTCAATGGTGTCGCGCGTGGTGCCGGGTACGTCCGTGACGATGGCGCGCTCGTAGCCCAGCAGGGCGTTTAAAAGGGAGCTTTTGCCCGCGTTGGGACGCCCCACGATGGCGGCGGGGATGCCTGCGGTCATGAGCTTGCCGCGCTCAAAGCTCTTGAGCAGGGCGGCAAGCGAAGCCTCCGCCTCCCGCAGCGCGGCTTTGTAGTTTTCCAGACGGAAATCCTCGATGTCCTCATCCGGATAGTCCAGCACCGCGTGGTAGTGGGCGCTGATATCCGTGAGGGCGGAGTAGATGCCCTCGGTCTTGCGGAAGATCGCGCCGGAGAGCTGGGCGGCGGCGTTTTTCGCACACTCCGCGCTCTCGGCGTCGATGAGGTCGGCCACGGCCTCGGCGGCGCTCAGATCCATGCGCCCGTTTAAGAAGGCGCGCTTGGTAAATTCCCCGGCCAGGGCCTGGCGCGCCCCGAGGCGGAAGCACTCCTCCAGCACTGTGCGAAGAAGCGTGGGGGAGCCGTGGCACTGAAACTCGGCCGTGTCCTCCCCGGTGTAGCTTTTCGGGCCGTGGCTGAGCGTACACAGGCCGAGATCCAGCAGCGCCCCGTCCCCGGCGCAGAGACCGCCGTAGACGAGCTGCCGATCTGCATAGTCCCGCATCCGCTTCCCGGAGGCGGGGCGAAAAAGCGCGTCCGCGATCGCATGGGACTGCGGACCCGAGAGGCGCACAATGCCGATGGCGGCCACCTGGAACCCGGTGGCGACGGCGGCAATGGTGTCAGGCATGCTCTCCCTCCATTCTCTCAAGAAGCGCTGCAAGCTCCGCCGGGGCGGCGATCACCGCGTCGGGGCTGACGCTCTCCCCGAAGCCATAGGCCGCGTGGATGAAGGGGCAGCCCGCTTCGCGGGCGCTGCGTTCGTCCATCACGGTGTCGCCCACATAGACGGGGCGCCGCAGCCCGTGCCGCTGTGTGATCAGGGCGATGTTCCCGGCCTTTTTGAGACCCGTGGAGCCCTCACAGGCCCAGTCCCGAAAGCGGGAGACGAGGCCGCTGCTCTCTAAAAAGCATTCGATATACCCGTCCAGGCAGTTAGACACGATGAAGAGCGGGCGCTTTGCGGACAGTGTCTCCAGCATCTCGGGAACGCCGGGATAGAGATCGCCGCCGTGCACGGCAATGTAGTCGTTTTCCCCGTGGATGCAGGCAAGGCAGATCTCCCCCGCCCTTTCGCCGTATTGGGAGAAAAGCGCGTCGCGGATTTCCTCCGCCGTCATGCCCATAATGCTTCTGACCTGCCCCGCATCCGGGCCCGCAGCAATGCCGAAGCGCTGCCGCAGCGTCTCGCCCCAGCTCTCGGACACGACGCGGCAGGAGTCCCAGAGTGTGCCGTCCAGATCAAAGATGATGCTGTCGATCATATGATTCCTCCAAAGGAAAAAGGCTGCAGCAAAACGTTTCTCATGTTGTCATCCCGAGGAACGAAGTGACGAAGGATCTTTCTGTTGAAGGTTTTTGCAAACTTTAAGGGAAAGATCCTTCGCTTGCGCTCAGGATGACGGGCGTTCTGCTGCAGCCGCTTTCGTTTATTATTTTTCTTCCTTTGCCTGCTTTGCCGCCTGTTCGTCGCGGCGCTCGGCCACAAAGTAGCTCAGAGACAGAAGACTGTCGGAGAAGTGGACGTTCTCAACCAGGGTGCTGCTGTTGGGTGCGGTCAGCTCCACATTCGTGAAGTTCCAGATCGCGTCGATGCCGTGGGCGGTCAGGGTTTCGGTCACGCCCATGGCCGCAGCCTTGGGAACGGTGAGCACGGCGATATCCACCGGGTTTTCCTGCAGATAGCGACCCAGCTCCTCTATGCTGCGGATCGGCACGCCCTTGTACTGCGTTCCGATGAGCGCGGGCTTGACGTCAAAGGCGGCGGCAAGCTTCACGCCCCAGTCGCCGAAGCAGAAGTTTTCCATCAGGGCGCGGCCGATGTTGCCCACGCCGATCAAAATGGCGGAAAACCCCCTGTCCATGCCGAGGATGCCCGCGATCTGCTCCCGCAGCGCGGAGACCCGGTAGCCGTAGCCCTGCTGTCCAAACTCGCCGAAGCAGTTGAAGTCCTGCCGCACCTGAGAGGATGTGAGACCCAGAAGTTCTCCAAGCTGCCTGGAGGAAATCTTGTCGACGCCGCTCTCACTGAGTTCATCCAGCTTGCGCAGGTAGCGCGGCAGACGGCGGATGACATTGTTGGACACCTTGACTCGCTTCACAGTTCTTGCTCTCTCCTTTATTCCTATACCATTGGGCAGACAAAATTTAGGAAATTATACCATATGAAAGAAGCAGGCGCAATACAACGAAGCTGAAAGCGCGGTAAAAACCTCCGAAAATGCCATTAAAATGTCCAAATATGCCCACTGAACGTCTCAGGAAGCCGCCGGCTCCGGCTGCGGCGTTTCGACGGCGATAAAGGGATCAACCGTCGGCGCGGGGGTCGGGGTCGGAGCCGCCGTCCTGCAGCTGAGCAGGAAGCTGTCCAGATCCCGCAGGGCGCAGGACGCGCGGCAGGTCTTGCTGACGCCGTCCGCCGAAGTATGCGTGTAGAAGATGAAGTCGCCGTAGATGCGGATATCCAGCTTTTCCTCACTGCCGTAGGCGTCCCCGGGTGCCAGCGTCACGTGCACAAGCCGCGTAAGCTCCGCCTCGGGCAGGGTATCCTCGCTGCTGCCCAGCATGGCCAGGAGCTTTGCGCGCAGGGTCTTGTCGTAGATGGTCAGCGACTCTTCAGCCGGGGCTTTGGTCTCCGCCTGCTCCTGCGCGCCGTCCAGGGCGTCACCGGCGTTCTCCGCGTCCGCAGGGGCGGCAAGGGCGGAAAACAGGGCGGGGGCTTCCTGCATGAAAAGCACAGGCGCGTCTTGCGCGTCAGGCAGGCGCTGCATATCGTCCTCTTCTCCAAGGGCGGTCGTTTCTGCGGCAAAGAGCGTCGCGCCGTCCGGATCGGCAAGCTTCGACTCCCCCAGGGCGTCGGGCGCGGCGCTGAAGAGGGAGGCAACGTCGCCGAAGAGCGAGAAGGAGAGAATGCCGCTCTCCTCTGCGGGCGCTGCAGATTCAACCGCGCTCTCCTCTGCGGGGGCGGCCTCTTCGCCTGCCGCAGTGGGTGCGGCGGGCGCCTCAGGCTGGGCGGCAGCGGAATCGGAGGCTGCCGCGGCCAAAGCCGTGTTCACGTCCTGCGTGAGAACGGGTTCGGAGACAACGGCCGCCGGGGGCGGCACGGGGTCGGAGAGACTCGCGTAGTCCGGCGCCGCAGTCTGTGCCGGGATCGGCGTGATCACGGCGGGCGCAGGGACGACGGTCTGCACCGGCATGGGGGTGCTCTGGATCACAGCGGGCGCGCTTGTGTAGACCGGCGCGGGCTGCTCTGTGTAAAAATAGCTCTGCTGTGGGGGAAGGTACGCTGCGCCTGTATCGCTGCCCGCTGTCGAAGCGGGAGCCTGGGTCTGCGCCGGCATGGGCGTCGGGAAGGACGCCGGAGCAGGGGTCACGGCCGGCTGAGGCTCGGCAGTATAAAGCACGGGCGCGGGGCTTGCCGGAAGCTGCTGTATAGCTTCCTCCTCGGTGCGGATGCTGACGCTCTCGGCGCGCTGTCCGGGCGTAATGCCCGCAGCGGCAAAGAGAACCAGAACCGCGCAGGCCGCGGCGGTCAGGGCTGTGCTGAGACCGAATTTGCGCATGCGGCGGTTTTTCTTCATGATCTCGCTGCGCCGTACGCCCGCCATGATGTTCTCATGCAGGCCCTCGGGCAGCGGCTCGCTTTCCTCGGCGAGGATGTCGGACAGGTCGTGAAAGACAGCGTACATCGCGTTGCAGGCAGAGCAAGACTTCATGTGTTCCATCAGGGCCTCATGCTCTTCGCGGCTTAAATCGCCGTCCACGAGCCTGCTGATCAGCTCCTGATAATGCTCGCATGAATTCATTGCTTCTCACCGCCTTTCATTCTTCCTGACGCTGTAAAATCGGGAATGTTCCCGTCTTCCAGCAAAAATGTACACAATCTTTTCCTTGCCCGGAAAATGCGGGACTTGACCGTGCCCACCTCGATGGAGAGGGCTGTGGAGATCTCCTCATAGCTCAGGCCCTGGATCTCCCGCAGAAGCAGGACCTGCCTGTAATCCGGCGGCAGCGCCTCCAGGCCCCGGCGCACCGCGTCCCGGGTGAGGCCCCGCTCCAGAAGCAGCTCCGGCGACTGGCTCTCGTCCGCCACGTCAAGCTGGGTCTCCTCCCCTTCGTCGTCCTCCACGGAGAGGGACACCGTGGGCTTTCGGCTCCGGCTGCGCAGAAAGTCGAGGCAGACGTTGTTTACGATGCGGTAGAGCCAGACGGAGAATTTGCTCTCGCCCCGGAAGGAGGACAGCGAGTTATAGGCCTTGATGAAGGCCTCCTGGGTCATGTCCTGCGCGTCTTCGGCATTGCCGGTCATGCGCAGCGCAATGGCATATACCGCCTTTTCGTATTCTGTCACCAGCTTTTCAAAGGCATTTACGTCGCCCTGCAAAACCTTGCGGACGATCATCGCCTCCTGTTCTCTTGTCAAGCTCTCACCTCCAGTTCCCTATCTTGCCTCCCTTTGGAAAAAGGGAGGTGGCCGAAGGCCGGAGGGATCGATCTGATTTGCGGCAAAGCCTCATACGAAGCCGTGTGCGAACCGGTCGATCCCTCAGTCAGCCTGGCGGCTGACAGCTCCCTTTCACAAAGGGAGCTAAGAAGGAATTCTTTATTTCAAATCGCGGCGGATTCCTCTGCAGACCCTGTGGATATCCTCCAGGGTGCCGACCTGTGTGAGTTCCTGCCGGTAGACGGCGGCGTGGGGGATGCCGTGGAGATACCAGGGCAGTTGATGGCGCGCCTCCATGCAGGCCCGATGTTCCCCGATGCGCTCTGCGAGCGTCATGATCTGCCGCTCGGCAAGGTCGATGCGTGCAGAGAGCGGCGGCAGGGCCGGGATCTCTCTTCCGTCGATGGCGGCCTGCCCCTGCTCGAAAAGCCAGGGGTTTCCGAAGCTGCCGCGCCCGATCATGGCGAGTTCGCAGCCCGTATAGCGCAGGATGTGCGCCGCGTCCTCCGGTGTAAAGACGTCGCCGTTTGCGATCACGGGGATCGTGACGGCCTCGCGCACCGCGCGGATGAGATCCCAGTCGGCGCGCCCGGCATACATCTGAGCCCGCGTCCTGCCGTGTACCGCCGCGGCGTCGGCTCCGGCGGATTCCATGAGGCGGGCAAAGTCCACAGCGTTCACGCTGCCGTTGTCCCAGCCCTTGCGGAATTTCACCGTCACGGGGACGCTGACCGCCTTTTTGACGCGCTCTACGATCTGCGCTGCCAGCTCCGGCGTTTTCATCAGCGCAGAGCCGTCCCCGGATTTTACGATCTTTCCCACGGGACAGCCCATGTTGATGTCGAGAATATCCGCCCCGGAAAGCTCCAGTGCCATGACTGCCGCCTCCGCCATCACCTCCGGCTCGTGTCCGAAGATCTGAGCGGCGCTGGGGTGTTCGTCCGCGGGGATGTATAAAAGCTCCTTCGTCTTCTCATCATGATAGACGAGCGCTTTGGCCGAGACCATCTCCGTTGTGGTCAGCGCCGCGCCGAGCGTACGGCACACGCCGCGAAAGGCAAAATCCGTCACCCCGGCCATGGGGCCGAGGGTCAGGTTTCCTTTCAGTTCAACGCTTCCGATTTTCACCATGCGACGTCCAGACCCACCGGGCAGTGGTCGGAGCCCATGATCTCCGGCAGGATGTAAGCGTCCTTCACCTTCTCGCGCAGGCGGTCGGAAATGACAAAGTAGTCGATGCGCCAGCCCACGTTCCGCTCCCGCGCGCGCATGCGGTAGCTCCACCAGGAGTAGGCGTCGGCGCGCTCGGGGTAGAGGAAACGGAAGCTGTCGGTAAAGCCCGCCGCCAGAAGCTCGGTGAACTTGCCGCGCTCCTCGTCGGAAAAGCCCGCGTTGCCGACGTTCTGCTTCGGGTTTTTGAGGTCAATTTCCTCATGCGCCACGTTCATGTCGCCGCAGGCGATGACCGGCTTGTTTTTGTCCAGCCGGCACAGATACGCGCGAAAGTCGTCCTCCCAGCGCATGCGGTAGTCGATGCGCTTGAGCCCGTCCTGGGCGTTCGGCGTGTAGACGCAGACCAGATAAAAGTCTTCATATTCCAGCGTGACGACGCGGCCCTCGTGGTCGTGCTCCTCGATACCGATATTATAGGACACCGAGAGCGGCGTATGCTTTGTAAAGATCGCCGTACCGGAATATCCCTTTTTTTCCGCGTAGCTCCAGTAGCTCTCATAGCCGGGGAAGGAGAGGTCGATTTGCCCGGCCTGCAGCTTCGTCTCCTGAAGGCAGAAGAAGTCCGCGCCCAGAGAGAGAAAAATGTCCTCGAAGCCCTTTTTCTGCACGGCGCGCAGACCGTTTACATTCCAGGAAAGAAATCTCATACCCTGTTCCTCCGGTTCGCCTCCTGGCTCTCCTCATAGCCGCGCGCGTCGGTGAGGGAGGCGTTGCGAAGCCTCGGCACCGCGCCGTCTCGCGTGAGGCTGCGGCTCCCGGCGGTTCTGGTCGCGACGAGGCGGTTGATCTTCATGCCCTGCTCATAGAATTTAGCCTCATAATCCGTCATGATGCCGACGGGGCCATTGGCATGCAGATCATGCGTCACCTCGGAGAGCTGCCAGCCCTCGGCCTCAAGCTGCTCGATCGACCAGTCGAAGAGCGGGGTGTTGTCGGTTTTGAAATGGATCTCGCCGCCCGCCTTCAATACATCCGCGTAGACGCGCAGAAAGGAGGGGGAGGTCAGGCGCAGCTTCGCGTCCCGGCTCTTGGGCCAGGGGTCGCAGAAGTTGATGTAAATACGGTCGGCCTCATCGGGGGCAAAGATGGTGTTGAGAAGCTTTGCGTCCGCGTCGATGAAGCGCACGTTCTCAAGACCGCGCCGGTCGATCTTTTCCATGGCGAGGATCATGGCGTCCGGCACCTTCTCCACCGCAACGTAGAGCGTGTCGGGCATGGTTTCGGCGGTGTCGGCGGTGAAGCGGCCCTTGCCGCAGCCGAGTTCGACATACAGCCGCGCATGTCCCGGAAAGCTCTCCATCCACTGTCCGCGCAGGGTCTCGGGTTCGTCTATCAGATATTGGGCGCAGCGCTCCATGCGCTTGTCCAGATTGGCTCTTTTTCTCATTCTCAAGGATGATCACACTCCTATTTTTACAGAATACCACAAGAATGTTAAAACATCAATCGCCAAAGCCGTGAACTTTCCCTTGCGCCGCTGTTAAAGCTGGTGTATAATAGTATAGTCAGATTTGAAACAAAGCACTTGCGGAAGCGGCTCTTGCGCAAACCGCGGAAACGCAATGGAGCGAGTTTCTTCTCCCGAAGAACCGAAACGAAGCCCAGCGAAGCGGGTTCGGTTCGGAGTGAGTTTCTTCTGACGACGACCGGGTGTAGCGCAGCTGGTAGCGCGCGTGGTTTGGGACCACGATGCCGCAGGTTCGAATCCTGTCACTCGGACCATTAAGGGACTCTGATTCTGATACGATCAGCGTCCCTTTTCATATACGGCATATCGTGTATGAGAAGCAGTTGGAGAAAAATACACATTGACAAATTTCTATAAGTGTGTTACTCTACATATAGAATATTTTGAATGTGAGGGAAGTGCATGGAACAGGTCTATATCGATACCGCAAAGATGCTGCGCGCCATGTCCGATCCCAAGCGGCTGCGGATCGTGGATATGCTCTCCTGCGGAGAGCTGTGCGGCTGCAAGATCCTGGAGGAGTTTCACATCACCCAGCCCACGCTGTCCCACGACATGAAGGTGCTGAGCGAGGCCGGGATCGTGAAGCAGAAGCGGGAAGGGAAAAATATCTACTACTCTCTCAACAACGAGGCATTAGAAGCCATGTATCTGACGCTAGGTCAGATGTTTGAGGATAAGCCAGACTGTATCTGCCATCAAAAAAGCTGATGTGATTGAGCCGACGTTTCCTGCGTCGGCTTATTCCGAACTCTATATATAGAATTAATTAAATGTTTGAATGAAGGGATGACTTCTATGGGACAATTCATTCAAGATCAGATCCTCGGTATGAAATGGCTCAATGTTCTGATTGGCAAGGGACTGAGCGCACTCGGCCTGGACACTGCTTCCCGCTGGGGCGGAAGCATTCAGTTTTTCCTCTACGATGTCATTAAGATCACAGTCCTTCTCTGTCTGCTGATCTTCATCATCTCCTACATTCAGAGCTTCTTCCCGCCGGAACGGAGCAAAAGAATTCTGGGCCGCTTTCACGGCATCGGGGCCAATATCATCGGGGCACTGCTAGGTACAGTAACGCCGTTCTGCTCCTGCTCGTCCATTCCGATCTTCATGGGCTTTACCAGCGCAGGATTGCCCCTGGGTGTGACCTTCTCGTTTCTGATCTCCTCCCCGATGGTGGATCTCGGCAGCCTTGTTCTTCTTATGAGCATCTTCGGTGTGAAGATCGCTGTAGCCTATGTGGTGCTTGGACTTGTGATCGCCGTCCTCGGCGGAACACTGATCGAAAAGCTACATATGGAAGGTTATGTCGAGGACTTCATCCGTAATGCAAATTCCAGTGTCAACATCGAAGCTCCGGATCTGACTGTGATGGATCGGGCGATCTATGCAAAGGATCAAGTAGTTACTACTTTCAAGAAAGTCTTTCCGTACATCCTTATCGGTGTAGGCATCGGTGCGGTGATCCACAACTGGATCCCCGAAAGTTGGGTGGAGGCTGTGTTGGGAAGCCGTAATCCCTTTGGCGTGGTACTGGCTACGCTGGTGGGCGTCCCTATGTACGCGGATATCTTCGGCATGATCCCCGTGGCAGAGGCGCTGTTAGAAAAGGGCGCGCTGCTTGGAACGATCCTCAGCTTCATGATGGCGGTCACGACATTGAGCCTACCCTCGCTCATCATGCTTCGCAAGGCTGTCAAACCCCGGCTGCTCGGCACATTCATTGTGATCTGTGTAATCGGCATTATCATCGTTGGATATGGCTTCAACGCCTTCCAATACATCTTTATCTAAATGGAGGAAAGCAATATGAACATTAAAGTTCTTGGCGGCGGATGCTGCAAATGTGAGAATCTGCTGGAGGCAGTGAAAGAGGCTGTTGCCGAAAAGGGTGTCGATGCCGAGATCGAGTACATCACCGACATGGCCAGGATCATGGAATACGGCATTATGAGTACCCCAGCGCTGATGATCGATAACAAGATCGTGTCCATGGGGCGGGTGCTGAAAACAAAGGATGTTTTGAAATTTCTCCGATAGTGCACCCCACTCCCCGAAAATGCACCCCGCCCCCGAAAAATGCACCCCGGGCAGATCAAAATGCACCCCGCCCTGACCCCGGGGTGCATTTGGTATCAAAATTAGCGTTATTTCCCACGTCAAAACAACACCATAAGGTCACCAGCCGCCGCAAGGCGGCGTCCGGTCGACCGATGGTGTTGTTTTTCCTTTCCAAATCGGAGGATTCACGGGGATCCTCCGATTTGGTTTAAACGTGGGATGAGTCCGTTATGAACACTCGTACCATATAGATGTAGAGAAAAACACCAACAGTCTTAATCGACAGTGTTAAAAAACATAGGGCAATACCGCACAATGCAGCAAGAGCAGATTCCGAGAAAATCTGAGTTCTGATGATGGCACTTTTTCGCAGATGTACTTTGTGTACCTCAAGAAAAAGTGACGAAATCAGGGCTCAAATTTTTCGGAAGATGCCGCGGGCGTATTGTGCGGTGTTGCCATAGAGATTATCGTGAAAAGAATAGTTTCTTTGTTGCTGTTGACTTTCTACTGTCGTTTTTCTCTGCATCGACAATTTTGAACCTCTTTTGAGGCTCCTTGCTAACACCGTTAGCGAGAAAAAATGACTGGCATTTTTGTGCCAGTCATTTTTTCAGCATTTATCTGTTGTTGTATTTCTCAATGGCGATCTTGAGAATGTCGATGGCGCGGGCAATGTCGGGGGCGTTGATGGTGTAGGCCAGGCGCACCTCGTTCCTGCCGCGGCCGGGGGTAGCATAGAAGGGCTCTCCGCAGGCGAAAAGCACGGTCTCGCCGTGGTCGTTGAACTCTTTGAGAAGCCAGGTCTGGAACTTGTCCGCATCGTCCACGGGCAGGGCGCACATGACATAGAACGCGCCGCGCGGCATGCCGCAGATCACGCCGGGGATCTCCTTGAGCTTTCTGACCATGGTGTCGCGGCGCAGGCGGTACTCGTCGCGCACGGCGGCAAAGTAGCCGGGATCCATGCCGTAGAGGGCGGCACAGGCGATTTGATCCACCGTGGCGGAGGCCAGACGGCACTGGCACCACTTCATGACCTCGCCCATGAACTGCGCATTTTTGGAGATGACGCAGCCGACGCGCGCGCCGCAGGCGGAAAAGCGCTTGGACACGGAGTCGATGATGATGACGTTTTCCTCGTACCCGGGAAACTGCAGGGCGCTCAGAAGCGGCTCGCCCGCATAGACGAACTCGCGGTACACCTCGTCGCAGATGAGGAAGAGATCGTGCTCCCTGGCGATGTCCAGCATGAGCTTGAGCTGATCCGGTGTCAGGATGGAGCCGGTGGGGTTGCCGGGGTTCGTGATGAAGATGGCACGGGTGTGTTCATTGATGCAGGCCTCGACCTTGGCGCGGTCGGCGTAGAAGTAGTCCTCCTCCACAAAGGTGGGGATGGGACGGATGCTGGCGCCTGCCAGGGTGACGGAGGTGGCATAGTTGGGATAGAAGGGCTCGGGAATGATGATCTCGTCCCCGTCGTCCAGGATGGTGGCGAGGGTCATCTGCAGCGCTTCGCTGCCGCCGAAGGTGGGCAGGATCTCATCACGCGTAAGCTCCACGCCGATGCGCTGATAGTAGCCGCGCACCGCGTCGACAAAAACAGGCACACCGCTCGACGGGGCGTAGGCCACGACTTTTTCGTTATAATCCCTCAGCGCCTGACGGAAGGGCGCGGGGGTCTCCACGTCCGGCTGACCGATATTCAAATGATAGATTTTGATGCCGCGTTCCTTGACCTCGTCCGCAAGCGGGTTGAACTTGCGCATCGGGGACAGGCCGCAGCGTTCCATTTTGGAAGATAATTTCATTTTCAACGCTCCCTTGCGTAATTTCTGAGTATTTTAGCATTGTTTGCCCGTTTATGCAAGAGAATTATTATGAGAGTGAAAAGTGTCTTCTTGTCTTCCCCCGTCCGTTTTGCTACAATAGATTCAACATAAGAGCAAGTGAGGTTATAACCCTATGCTGGAATTTCTGATCGGCAGGGCGGGCGCGGGCAAGACCGGGGCGCTGATCCGCCGGATCAAGGAGAATATGGAACGCGGGGAGCGCGGCAGCATCCTGCTGGTACCCGAGCAGTACAGCCACGAGGCCGAGCGCGAGCTGTGCCGCGCCTGCGGGGATCGGCTCTCCCTCTATGCCGAGGTGCTGAGCTTTTCCGGCCTTGCCCGCAGTCTTGAAGCAAGACGCGGCGGCGCGGCCGAGCCCTGGCTTGACCAGGGCGGGCGGATGCTGTGCATGGCCCTGGCCCTGCAGGGCGTGGGCGCGCGGCTCAAGGTCTACGGCGCGGCCCAGCGCAGGGCCGAGATGCAGGCCATGCTCTTAAAGGCTGTGGACGAGCTGAAGACCGCCCGCCTGGGCTCCGAAGAGCTTCTTGAGGCGGCGGCCGCCTGTCCGGACGCGCTGGGCGACAAGCTGCGCGATCTGGCGCTGGTGCTGGAGGCCTACGAGGGCGTCGTGTCAAACGGCAGAGCCGACCCCGCCGACCGGCTCACGCGGCTTGCCGAGGCCATTGACGGCGGCGGTCTCGACCGGAACACAAAGGTTTATGTGGACGGCTTCATCGACTTTACCCGCCAGGAGCAGGAGGTGCTGTGCGCCATGCTGCGGCAGGGGCTGCGCCTCACGGTCTGTCTCACGGTGGACGATCTGCACGGGGAGAGCGAAATTTTCGAGCTCTCGCGCAGGGCGGCGCGATCCCTTGCCGCCGCGGCGGAGGAGCTGAGGCAGAAGCCTGCCGTCACGCGCATGGAGGCTCCTGACGCCGGAGACAACGCCCTGCGCTTTTTTGCCGAGCATCTTTTTGACTACACGGACGCACGCCGACAGGGGCCCTCCCCCGTCCGCCTGATCCGGGCGCAGAGCATGAGCGCCGAGTGCGAAGAGGCCGCGGCCCTCTGCCTTGCCCTTGTGCGGGACGGGGGCAGCCGCTGGCGGGATATCGCCATCGTCGCCCGGGGCTTCGAGGACTATCGCGGTACGCTGGAGAGCGTTTTCCGCCACTACGGGGTGCCGCTCTTCACGGCGTCCCGCTCGGATCTCATGGCAAAGCCGCTGCCCGCGCTCATCTCCTGCGCCTATGAGATCATTCAGGGCGGCTGGGCGCTGGACGATGTGGTGAGTTATCTGCGCACGGGTCTTGCGGGCCTTGACAGCGCCGAGTGCGACGAGTTGGAGAGCTATCTTTTCAAATGGCAGCTTCACGGCAGCGCCTGGCAGCGCCGGCGCGACTGGCGGCAGCACCCGGACGGCTACGGCGGGGAGTACACCCCGGCGGTCGAGGAAAAGCTTGCGCGCATCAACGCCCTGCGCCGCCGGGCGGCGGGTCCGCTGCTGGCCTTTGAAAAGGCGGCGAAGGCGGCCGAGACCGCCACGGCCCAGGCCCAGGCCCTTGCGGGGCTGCTGGGGGATCTGCGTCTGCCGGAGACCCTGAGCCGCCGCGCGGAGGAATTGCAGGCCCTCGGCCGGGAGAAGAGCGCCGCCGAGTACCGCCAGCTCTGGGAGCTTGTGATCGGCGCCTTGGAGCAGTGCGACAGCATCCTGGGCGAGAGCGCCATGGATTATGAGCATTTCGGGCGGCTTTTTAACCTGATGCTCTCCAAATACGACATCGGTACCATCCCGGTCTCGCTCGACCGGGTCACCGCCGGGGACTTTGACCGCAACCGACGGCGCAACATCAAGCACCTCATTGTCCTGGGCGCGTCGGAAAACCGCCTGCCCATGGCGGAGGATGGCGGCGGCATCTTCTCCCAGGACGAGCGGCAGCGCCTTTTAGAGCTGGATATCGAGCTCGGCCCCGGCGGGGACAGCGAACTCTGGCGGGAATTTGCCCTCATCTACTATACGCTCACCCTGCCGTCGGAGAGTCTGACGCTTCTCTGCCCCGCGGCCGGGAGTGATGGGACGGAGCTGCGCCCGGCCTTTGTCTTTCGCAGGGCGCAGAGTCTCTTTGATCTGGAAGCGGAGAGCGCCGATCTTACAGACGCCCGCATGTCCGCCCCCGCCCCGGCGCTGGGGCTCGCGGCAGAAGCCATCCACGGCGGCGGCGGGCGGGAGCAGGCCGCGGCGGAATACGTTGCGCGGCAGGATCCCGTGCGCGCCGAAGCCCTGCAGGCGGCGGCAGAGCTCACGCGCGGCAGGCTGTCCCCGGAGGGGGTCGCGCGCCTTTACGGGAAGAAGCTGCGCCTGAGCGCGTCGCGGGTCGAAAAGCTCGCCTCCTGCCGTTTCGCTTTCTTCTGCCAGTACGGTCTGAAGGCAAAGCCCCACGCCCCGGCGGGCTTTGAGCCGCCGGAGGTGGGCACCTTCCTGCACTATGTGCTGGAAAACGTCGCACGGGATGCGGGTAAGCGCGGCGGCTTCCAGGCCGTCACGGACGCGGAGCTGGAGGCGCTCACCGATCAATATGTGGAGCAGTACGTACACGAAAAGCTCAACGACTTTCAGGAGAAATCCAGCCGCTTTGTCTATCTCTTCCGCCGCCTGCGGGAGAACGTGCGCCGCGTGGTGAAGGACATGGCGGACGAGCTGCGCCTGTCGGACTTCACGCCGCTGGACTTTGAACTCAACTTCGCCGAGGCGCGGGACATCCCGCCCATCGAACTTGGAGAAGGCAGTGATACCCTGACGCTCAGCGGCATTGCCGACCGGGTGGACGGATGGCTGCACGAGGGGAAGCTCTACCTGCGCGTGGTGGACTACAAGACCGGGCGCAAGGAGTTCAGCTTGTCCGAGGTGCTGGACGGCATGAACCTGCAGATGCTGCTGTACCTCTTCACGCTTTCCGACGGGGGCAGAGCACACTACGGACACGAGATCGTCCCCGCCGGGGTCATGTACATCCCGGCGCGAAGCCCCATGCTCTCTTCCGACGGGCGCATGGACGAGGACGCGATCCTCACCGAGCGGGGCAAGGAGCTTCGCCGCAGCGGGCTGCTGCTGGACGACGAGGCCGTGAAGGAGGCCTGGGAGCATGGGAACGAGAAGCGCTATATCCCCATCAAGTTCCGCTGGAACAAGCCCACGGCGGATTCCCTGGCGAGCCTTGAGCGCCTGGGGCTTCTGAACCGGCATATCCGGCGGCAGCTGCGGGACATGGCACGGCAGCTTCGCGCCGGCAGCATCGCCGCCGACCCCTATTACCGCAGCCAGACGGACAACGCCTGCCTGCACTGCGACTACTTTGACGCCTGCCAGTTCCGGGAGGGGCGCGGCGGCGAGAGGAGCCGCTTCATGCCCAAATACAGTCCGGAGGAGGTCTGGGCGCTGATGGAGGAGGGAGAAGAGCATGGCAGAATTTAAGCCCACCGAGGCCCAGCGGGCCGCGATCGAGACGCGCGGCTGCCCGGTGCTGGTATCTGCCGGGGCGGGCAGCGGCAAGACCCGTGTGCTTACCGAGCGCCTTATGGCGTACATCACCGATCCCGCCGCGCCCGTGGATATCGACAGCTTCCTCATCATCACCTATACCCGCGCCGCGGCGGGAGAGCTGCGCGGCAGGATCACGGAGGAGCTTGCCAATCGCCTGCGCGCAGAGCCCGGCAACGCGCGCCTGCGCCGCCAGAGCGCCCTGATCCGCCGTGCGCAGATCGGCACCATCCACAGCTTCTGCGCCGAGCTTCTGCGGGAAAACTGTCAGGCGGCGGGACTGTCCCCGGACTTCAAGATCCTGGATGAGGAGCGGGCCGAGGCCATGCGCGCCGCCTGTCTCGACCGGGTGCTGGAGGACTGCTACGACAAAATAGAGAGCGACCCCGACTTTCAGCTTCTCGCCGACACCGTGGGCGAGGGGCGGGACGACAGCGCCCTCGCCGCGCTGGTTCTCGAGCTGCACACCAAGATGCAGTGCCACGCCTTCCCCGACCGATGGGCAGAGGCGCAGACGGCGCTGCTCTCCTCCCCCGCCGCCGACGCGGGCGAGACCCCCTGGGGCCGGGAGCTGCTGGATGGGACTGGCGCGCTCGCCGATCACTGGAGCGCGGAGATGGACAGACTCATCGCCGAAATGAAGGCGGAGCCGAAAATTTTTGCCGCCTACGCCGATCACTTCGGCCAGATCGCCGCGCAGCTCCGGGAGCTCTCCCGCTGCTGCCGCACACACCAATGGGACAGGGCGGCAGCCCTGCTGCCGCTGGATGTGCCGCGCCTGCCGCGGCTGGTGAAGTCCCCGGACGAGGCGCTGTCAGAGCGTCTCAAGAAGCGCCGCACAGCCTGCCTCGACCGCTTTAAGGACGCGGCGAAGGTCTTCGCCCTGCCCTCGGAGCCGCTTCTGGAGGACATGGCGGCGACAGCCCCCGCGATGCGCGCGCTTTTAAAGCTGACCCTGGATTTTGACAAGGCCTATGCAAAGGACAAGCAGAGCCGGGGACTTGTGGACTATTCCGATCTCGAGCACAAGGCGGCCCTGCTTCTGATCCGTGCCGACGGAGCGCCCACAGAGCTGGCCTGCCGGCTCTCCGGGCGCTATACCGAGCTTATGGTGGACGAGTACCAGGATGTGAGCCGCGTACAGGACGCCATCTTTACCGCCGTCTCCGACGGGGGGCGCAGGCTCTTTCTGGTGGGGGACGTGAAGCAGTCCATCTACCGCTTCCGCCTGGCCGACCCCGCCATCTTCAACGAGAAATATCATCTCTTTGCCGAACCGGATTCCGGCGCCGCGCGCATCCTCCTGCGGGAAAACTTCCGCTCCCGCCGGGAGATCCTGGACGCCGCCAACGCCGTCTTCTCCCGCTGCATGTCCGAAGCGCTGGGGGATGTGGATTACAACGAGGAAGCGGCCCTTGTGCACGGGGCGAAACAGTATATAGGCTTCGTCCCGAAGCCGGAGCTGCTGCTCTATGAGCTGCCGGCGTCCGAGGCCGACGAGAGCCCGGACAAGACCGCCCTGGAGGCCGCCTTTGTGGCACAACGGATTCGCGCGCTTGTTAGCTCCGGCGCGACCGTCACGGAGGGGGATGCGCAGCGACCCATGGACTATGGCGACGTGGCGATCCTGCTGCGCTCGCCGAACAGTACGGGCGGCGTCTACCGCGAAGCCCTGCTCAATGCGGGCATCCCCGTGGGCAGCGCCCAGGGCAGCGGCTTTTTCACCACGCCGGAAATCTCCCTCGCCCTCGCGGTGCTGAGCGTGATGGACAATCCCCACAAGGACATCCCTCTCATCGCGGTGCTGCGCTCGGCAGCCTTCGGCTTTACGCCGGACGAGCTGAGCTATATCCGCGCCGCCGACAGGGACGCGGATCTCTTCACCGCCCTGGAGGTCGCGGGAGAGCGCGATGAAAAATGCCGCGCTTTTCTTGCGCGCCTTGCCGCGCTGCGCGCCGAGGCCGTGGATCTCAGCGCCGGGGAGACCGTCTGGCTCGTGATCGAGCGGCTGGATCTCCTGGCTCTCTGCAGCGCGATGGACGACGGGGCGCGGCGGCGGGAAAACCTGATGGCCCTGGTGGAGCTTGCCGGGAGCTTTGAGAGTACCGGTTACCGCGGTCTGCACCGCCTCACCCTCTGGCTGCAGGCGCTGGCGGAGAAGGGGCAGGAGCCGGGCGCCGGCAGCGGTACGGGCCGCGCGGTGCAGATTCTGTCCGTTCACCGCTCCAAGGGCCTGGAGTACCCGGTCGTCTTCCTCTGCGACGCGGCGCGGCGCTTCAACACCCGCGACCGCAGCGCCACTGTCCTCGTGCACCCGGAGCTCGGCCTCGGGCCGCAGGTGGTGGATCTCAAAAACCGTGTGCGCTACCCCAGCCTTGCCCGTCTCGCCATCGCCAAACGGCAGGAGCGGGAGGACAAGAGCGAGGAAATGCGCCTTCTCTACGTGGCTCTCACCCGCGCCAAGGAGCGGCTGTTTGTGGTCGGCGCCTGCAAAAACGCCGAAAAAGCCATGGAAAAAGCGGAGAACACCGCCTCCGCCCTCTCGCCCGAGACACTGATGGGCGCGTCAAGCTGGCTCGGCTGGCTGCTGCCCGCCTGCCTTGCCGACGGCGAGGCGCACCTTGCCCTGCGCGTCTGCCGGGGCGGGGAGACCCCCGCGGTCGAACAGACAGCGCGGGAGCCGGCGCCCGCCGACCCCGAGGCGGCGGCAGAGCTACAACGGCGGCTTGGCTTCGTCTACCCCCATGCCGCGGCGGTGGAGCTTCCGTCCAAGGTGACTGCGACCGAGCTCAAGGGCCGCTATGAGCGCGACACGGACGCGCAGGAGCTTCTGACGCCCCGCACTTACAGCTTTCGCATGCCGACGCTGGGGACGGGAGAGCACCCCCTGACCGCGACGGAAAAGGGCGTCGCCACCCACCTGGTGCTGCAGTACATGGACTTTTCCAAAGGGACGAGCCGGGACGGGATCAAGAGCGAGATCGCGCGTCTCAGCGCCGCGCGCTTTCTCTCGCCCAAGCAGGCGCAGGCCGTGAACGTCAGCGCCATTGAGAGACTGTTTCGCTCCGAACTCGGCAAGCGTATGCTCCGGGCAAAGGAGCCCCTGCGCGAGTTTCGCTTCTCCCTGCTGCTGGGCGCGGAGAAAATCTACCCCGGCGCCGAGGGCGAGGAGCTTTTATTGCAGGGCGTGGTGGACTGCTGCCTGGAGGAAGACGGAGAGCTTGTGATCATCGACTACAAGACCGACAACGTCCGCACGGAGGAGCAGATCGCAGAGCGCGCGGCCCTCTACCGGGGACAGCTGCTGGCTTACGCCGCTGCCCTGACGCGCATCTTCCAAAAGCCCGTAAAGGAGGGCCTGCTGTTTTTCCTGACGCCGGGACGGGAAATGCGCGTACTTTGAAAAAAGCTGGAAAAGGATGACTTTTGCGTCGTCCTTTTCCAGCTTTGCTATACGATTGTCAAAGCGATCTCCCCGTCACGGCACACCGCCTCGACCGTGTCGCCGGCTTTGATGCCGCCCTCCAGCAGCATGCGCGCGGCGCGGTCGACGATCTCCCGGCGGATGGTGCGGCGCAGGGGGCGGGCCCCGCTCTGCTCGCTCTGTCCGAGGGCGGCGAGCCGCCGCGCCGTCTCCTCCGGCACCTGAAGACACAGGCCAAGCTGCGCAAAGCGCTGCTCCACCTCATCGAGAAGCTTGCGGGTGATGGCCAGCATGTCACTCTCGTCCAGGCGGCGAAAGACGATGATCTCGTCCACGCGGTTGAGAAATTCCGGGCGGAAGGTACGGCGCAGCTCTTCGCGCACCTGGCTGCCCATGACCCGGTCATCCCGCGCCTCCGCGCCGGAAAAGCCCAGGGGCATGCGCCGGTCTGTGATGGCCTTGGCCCCGACGTTGGAGGTCATGACCACAACCGTGTTGGAAAAGTCAACCCGCCGCCCGGCGGAGTCCGTCAGGTGCCCGTCGTCCATGATCTGCAGAAGGATGCTCCACACATCCTCATGGGCCTTTTCGATCTCGTCAAAGAGCACCACCGACCAGGGGCGGCGGCGCACCTTCTCGGTGAGCTGGCCGCCGTCCTCATAGCCCACATAGCCCGGGGGCGAGCCGATCAGACGGCTGACGGAGTGCTTTTCCATATACTCCGACATGTCCAGGCGGATGATGGCCCCGCCGTCGCCGAAGACTGCGTCCGAAAGCGCACGGCAGAGCTCCGTCTTGCCCACGCCCGTCGGCCCGCAGAAGAGGAAGGAGCCGATGGGGCGGTTCGGATCCTTGAGCCCTACCCTCCCCCGTCGGACAGCCCTGGCCACGGCGGCGACCGCTTCGTCCTGGCCGATGATGCGCGCTTTCAGCCGATCCTCCAGGGCGATCAGGCGCTCGCTCTCACTCTCGGAAAGCCCCGTCACCGGGATGCCCGTCCAGTCGGAGAGTACCTGCGCCACATCCGCCTCCGTCACCCGGCATCCGCCCTGCACGCGCACGGCGGCTCCCGCCTCGTCCAGAAGGTCGATGGCCTTGTCGGGGAGGTAGCGGTCGTTGATATAGCGCACGGAGAGGGCGCAGGCGGCCTCCATGGAGGCGTCGGAGAACTGCACACGGTGGTGCTTTTCCAGCGCCGGGCGCAGGGAGCGCAGCATCTCCAGCGCAAGGGTCCTGTCCGGCTCCGCCACCTGCACCGGCTGAAAGCGCCGCTCGAGCGCCGCGTCCTTCTCAATATAGCGGCGGTATTCCTCCGGCGTGGTGGCCCCGATGATCTGCACCTCGCCCCGTCCCAGGGCGGGCTTTAAGATGTTTGCCGCGTCGATAGCCCCCTCGGCGCTGCCCGCGCCCACGATGGTGTGCAGCTCGTCCACGAAGAGGATCACGTCCCCGGCCCGGCGCACATCACGCAGCACGGACTTGACCCTGTCCTCAAAGTCGCCCCGGTACTTGGTGCCCGCGAGCATCGCCGGGATATCGAGCGACACGATGCGCTTGCCGCCCAGATTCGGCGGGGCCTCGCCCCGGGAGACGGCCAGGGCCAGCCCCTCGGCCACAGCGGTTTTGCCGACGCCGGGCTCCCCGATGAGGACGGGGTTGTTTTTACTGCGGCGGGAGAGGATCTGGATGGCGCGGCGGATTTCGCGGCTGCGGCCCACCACTGGGTCGATGAGGCCGTTCATGGCCCGCTCGGTCAGATCCCGGCTGTACTGGTCGAGTGTGCGCGTCTCCGTGCGGCGGATGAGGCTGGGCCGCGCGCCGGTCTGGGCTCTGCCGTGGGGATCGGGATTGCCGAAGACGTCCATGATGGCGGTGCAGACATCGTTTAAGTCGATCCCCGCGCCGACAAGCGCGCGCACCGCCCCGCAGTCCTGCAGACGCAGAAGCCCCAGTAGCAGATGCTCCGTGCCGATGCAGCCGTGGCGCAGGGTGCGGGCCTCTGTCGCGGCCTGCTCCAGCGCGGCTCTCGCGTTCGGCGTGAGGCCGAGACCCGGCGCGCCCGGGCAGCCCATCCCCGTGTCCCGGGCGATGACGCGGCGCAGATGCTCTTTCTCCAGTCCCTCGCGGCGGAGGATGTGCGCACCGAGGCCGTCCTGTTCTTCCATGATTCCGAGCAGCAGATGCTCTGTGCCGATATAGGCGTGGCCCAGCTCCGCCGCGGCGGATCGCGCGGCTTCGATGGCGGTCTCCGCGCGCTGGGTGAATTTTTCGTTGCTTCTCATGGGGCGTCCCTCCCTTTAACCTCTTCATTATCCTCCCGCGCCGCCGCCGAAAGGGGCGAAACGCGGGGCGCGGAAAAAAGTATCGCCAAAACCATTACAAAATATATGATCGAATTTCATTTTTTGTAATTGATTTTTGGGAGAGATGTGCTACAATGAAGCCAGACCGCGAGGTCAATCTACATACGGAGGATTCATCATGGCTTTTGTTATCACCGACGAGTGCCTGTCCTGCGGTTCCTGCGCAGCTCAGTGTCCTGCCGAAGCGATCGATATGGGCGACACCCACTATGAGATCGACGCCAGCAAGTGCCTGGAGTGCGGCGCATGCGCTGCCCAGTGCCCCGCTGAGGCAATTGTCCAGGAGTAATCCTGAAGCAAGAAAAGGGACTGTGAAAACAGTCCCTTTTTTATTCCCATACAAAACAAACGATGATATGATCCGAATGCAAGCGACTGATGAGGTTTTCCGTTGATGAACGAAAAAAACACCATGCCCACACCCGAAACGCTCTGGCCCGGCGGGCCGCAGTTCTTGCAGGCGGCGCATTTCCGTCTCGGCACTGACAGCGTGCTGCTGGCGGATTTTGTAAATCCGGCGGGGGCAAAGCGCGGCGTCGACCTCGGCTGTGCGTCGGGAATCAACATGCTGCTCCTGCTTGCGCGGACAAAGGCCCTGCACATGACCGGGCTTGAGATTGTGCCCGAGGCAGCAGCCCTTGCCCGGGAGAACATGGCGCTGAACGGTTTTACAGACCGCGGCGAGATCGTCACCGGCGATATCCGGGATCACCGCGCCCTTTTTTGCGCGGGCCGCTTTGACCTTGTGGTCTGCAACCCGCCCTATTTCCCGCAGGGCAGCGGCGCGCTGCCGCAGGGTGCGGACAGGGCGGCGGCGAGAAGCGAGCTTCTGTGTACGCTGCCGGAGCTATGCGCGGCGGCGGCCTGGCTCCTGCATACCGGCGGGCGGGCGTTCTTCGTCCATCGGCCCGGGCGCCTGTCGGAGCTTTTCGTCTGCCTGACAGAGTCGGGGCTTGAGCCGAAGCGCCTGCGTCTCGTGTGCCGGGACGCAGGGAGCGCGCCGAGCCTTGTGCTTGTTGAGGCGCGCCGGGGCGGAAAACCCGGTCTCACGATCGAGCCCTCCCTCTGCCTGCAAAATTCCGACGGCACGGAGAGCGCGGAATACCGGCGCATCTACCACAGGGAGGAAAGCTCCGTCCCCGGATAATAGTGGGCGAGGATCGCGCGGTAATCCGCGCCCTCCGCGGCCATGACGTTTGCGCCGTACTGGCTCATGCCCACCCCATGGCCGTAGCCTGTGACGGTGAACCGAAAGACGCCGTCGGCATAAGAAAGCTCAAAGGCTGTGGAACGCAGGGAAAAAAGCTCGCGCAGCTTTACGCCCGAAAAGGACGCGCCGCCGATCACAGCTTCGGCCACCCGCCCGCTCCCGTCCCGGCGGATCTCTCCGATCCAGTCCTCCGGCGGGTCGGTAAAATCCGCCTCCGGGCAGACAGTGAGCAGGCTCCCCCGCAGCTCCACGGGACTCAGGGCGACATGACTCACATAATTGGGGACGCTCTCGGCAGTCTCGGGGCTCGATACGCTCACAAGATATGGCAGGCCGTTCCAGATCGCGCCGCAGTCCTCCGTAAAGCCCGCCGAGGAGGAGTGGAAGGCGGCGAAGACGGGCTCGCCGCCGAAGCGCAGCACCTCCCCGGCGGTACTCTCCACCGCGCTGCGGACGCGGCTGCTCTTTTCCTCATAGTCTGTGCCCCAGGCCTGACGCAGCTCTTCCTCGCTCCGCCAGGCCTGACAGCAGTGATAATCCGTACACACGTCGGCGTCCGGGTGCTTGCCCGTCCGGGCGCAGTAGAGGGTGTAGCTTCTTGCGGCAACCGCCTGGGCCTTCAGCGCCTCGGGCGCAAAGTCCGCGGGCATCTCCGCTGCTACCACGCCGATCAGGTATTGCTCGGCGGGAAGCGAGAGCAACGTCCCCCTGTGCAGGACGCGCAGCGCCGCGGCAGCGGGGGCGGATACAGCGGGCGACGGCTCTGGCAGCGTGTGGACCGTCACCGCAAAAAGCAGGATGAGGATCAGCGCCAGAACAAGCCAGGCTGTCATAACAATGCGGCCCATGCGCCCGCCTCCTTCTTTTCCCTTCGGAAAGATGAAAATGATTGACTGTTTTCAAGAAAAGCGCTATACTTGCATAGTTACCGACAAGCGCGGTCAACACTATATTATATGGAAACGAGACGCGGATTATGTATAAAAAACCTCTGGAGATCTGCTGCTACGTAGCCGGCGCGGGCGCTTTCGGCGTGTTTTTCCGCTGGCTGCAGGATCAGCTTGCCTTTGATGAAAACGGCCTGAATGAGAGAAGCTTCTTTAATTTCCTCGTTCCGGCGATGGTGATTGCGTCCATCCTGCTGTTCCGGCATTTTGTGAATGCCATGCGGGAGCGCCGCATCGCCCCGCCCGACGACTTCTGCCACGCCCTGTATAACCCCGGCAAGATTTTCGCCGCCCTGCGCTGGACGGCGGGCGTTGTGATGATCGCGGGCGCGGTGGCGCTGCTGCTCGCGACCGAGGCGGATCCCCACGCGAAGATGATCCGCGTTCTCTGCGCGTTTGCGGCGCTGTCCGGCCTTGCCTACCCGCTCGTGCTGGGTCAGGCGAACTACGACAGCTATGCCCACGACACACTGGTGCGCATCGGGGCGATCCTGCCGGTGGCGATGTATGCCCTGTGGCTGGTGCTGAGCTATATCCAGAACCAGCTCAACAGTGTGCCCTGGTCTTACGCGGTGGAGCTTTTCACCATCATCTGCGCCATGATGGGCTTCTTCCGCGTGGCGGGCTTCGCGTTCTATTCCCCCGACGGGTACCGCGCCCTCTTCGCTGCCATGCTGGGCACTTCCATGTGCATCATGTCCCTTGCGGACGCGCGCTACATGGGCATGCAGCTCATCCTGCTCGCCTCGGCGGGCCAGCTGCTGCTGTATGTGTGGATCCTGGTGCGAAACCTGGAGAAGAAGCAGCAGAAAAAGGTCGACGGCCCCGAAGTGGATGAGGGCGGCTTTGAGAAGCTGAGCTGAAAAAACACAGAATAAACACGCGAGGGCGGCAGATGCCGCCCTCTTTTTTGAAAGGAGAAACCTTATGGAGGACGCCGCCCTGGTGCAAAGCGCCGCCGGGCAGATCATCGACTGGTGCGCCGCCGTGCGAAGGCCGCTGCCATGGCGGCTGTCGCCCACGCCCTATCATGTCTGGGTCTCGGAGATCATGCTGCAGCAGACGCGCATTGAGGCCGTGATCCCCTACTATTCCCGCTTTCTGGACGCGCTGCCGGACATTGCGTCCCTCGCCGCCGCGCAGGAGGATCGCCTGCTGAAGCTCTGGGAGGGGCTGGGCTATTACAGCCGGGCGCGCAACCTGCAGAAAGCGGCGAAGCGCGTCATGGAGGACTTCGGCGGGGAGCTTCCCCGCGAGGCGGCAAGGCTCAAGACCCTGCCCGGCATCGGCGATTATACTGCCGGGGCCATCGCCTCCATCGCCTACGGGGAGCCGGAGCCCGCCGTGGACGGCAATGTCCTGCGGGTGATGACGCGCCTGCTCGCCCGCGCCGACGACGTCACGCTGCCCAAAACGCGCGCCGACATTTCAGCGCTTTTGCGTGAGGTCTATCCCCGCGGAGAGGCGGCCGGACTTCTGACCGAGGGGATCATGGAGCTCGGCGAGACAATCTGTCTCCCGAACACCGCGCCGAAGTGCGAAGCCTGTCCGCTACGTTTCCTCTGCCGCGCCCGCCTTGCGGGCGAGACGGAGCGCTACCCCGTCAAGAGTCCGCCGAAGGCCCGCCGCATCGAGCAGCGCACGGTGCTGCTGATGCAGTGCGGGGAGAAATACGCCGTGCGCAAGCGGGCGGGAAAGGGCCTGCTTGCCGGTTTGTGGGAGTTTCCCAATACGGAGGGGGCGCTGGACGAGGCGGCTGCGGCCGCGTTTGTCCGAAGTCTTGGCGGCGAGCCTTTGTCCCTGGCTCCCTGCGGGGAGGCAAAGCACGTCTTCACCCATGTGGAGTGGCACATGCGCGGCTGGCGCGTCATGCTCGAAGAAGCGCTGCCGGACTTTCTCTGGAAAACGCCGGAGGAGATCCGCCGCGACTGCCCGATCCCCACGGCGCTGCGGTATTACGAAAAAAAGCTGCAGCAGATAAAAACGAGATAAAAGAGCGCATTTGCGGAAATCTGTACCGCAAATGCGCTCTTTCATATATATTCTTATTGCTCTTCGTCGTCGAAGAACTCGCTCATGTCGGCGGTGAAGTCAAAGCGATCCGCGGGGTCGGCGGTGTGGGTGGGCACACCCTGCCGGCGGCGCTGCAGCTCCTCCTGCCGGCGGCGTTTCTCGGCGCGGCGGCGCTCCCGCAGATGCTTCTTGCGCAGGCGGCGGTAGCGGGTGATGAGGATCAGGTAGATGATCGCAAACACGGCCAGGATGCTCAGCAGCGTGATGACCCAGCCCTTGCTGAGGATCTCGCCCACGCGGCGGGCAAGATAGGCGTTGCGGGAAAGCTCGATGGCGGAGCTGTTGACCAGCTTGCTGGTGCCGTAGAGGCTGTTGCCGACGTAAATGCGGATTTCGCCCAGAACAGTGCCGGCGTCGATGGGGGCGCGCAGCCTCTCGTTATAGAGCACCACCTCGCGGCGGATGTTGTCGTCGGTGACCTCGTTCGGCATGAGGGCCTTGAGCTCGTCCTGCGGGCGCAGCATGGCCACGGCGTCGCCCTCGGCAAGCTCGACGTCCTGGCGCTCGACGACCTCGTTGGTGTTCAGGAGCGTGCGGTAGGAGAAGTTGTTGAAGCCCCAGTCGTAGAGGGTGCGGCTGTCGACGAAGTTATAGTACTCGTCCGTCTGGGCGTTGAGCGCCCCGTCGCAGCCCATGGCCACCGCGAGCAGGTGCACGCCGTTGCGCTGGGCGGTGGAGATGAGGCAGTAGCCCGCGGCGCGGGTATAGCCGGTCTTGCCGCCGCTGGCCCCCTCATAGAGATAGCGGCCGCCGTTGGAATAGATGGAGGTAATGTTGATAAGGGCGTTGGAGTTTCCGATCGGCTCGCCGTTATTGACGGCCTGGCACTGCGCCTGGTAGGAAGCGGAGTTGGAGATCTCCATGAAAAGCGGATGCTTCATGGCGGCGGCGAAGATCAGATACTGGTCATAGGCGGAGCTGTAGTGATCCTCCGCCGGCAGGCCGTTGGTGTTGACAAAGTGGGTGTGCTTGCAGCCGAGCTGTTCGGCCTTGCGGTTCATCTGATCCACAAAGCCGGAGATGCTGCCCGCTATGTAGCGGCCGATGATGTTGCAGGCCTCGTTCGCCGACTGCAAAAGCGCGCAGTACAGCAGATCCCGCATGGAGATCTGGGTTCCCGGCACGATGCCCGAGGTGCTGGAATCCTCCTCCAAGCCCTGCATGCAGTCATCCTGAGCGACGACCATCTCGTCCAGGCTGACGCGCCCGCTGTCCAGCGCCTCCAGCGCCAGCAGCACCGTCATGACCTTGGTGAGGCTTGCGGGCGCGCGCTCATCGTCCATATTGTAGCCGTAGAGCACCCGGCCCGCGTCCAGGTCGATCAGCACCGCGGCCTGACCGTTGAGCTTGGGCGCCTCCAGCGCACAAGCGGAGGGGGCAAGCATGCTCCCCAGCAGGCACAGGAGCAGGAGGAAAGGAAAAATTCTGAATTTTTTCATTTTGTTCTCCCGTTTTCTCAGGAATATGGTATAGTATACAGGTAGGGCGTCTACGCGGCGCTCTGCCTGATGAGAATCGTATTGTTTATTATACCGCCGGGCCGGGGAAAATGCAAGCGAAACACCGCATAATCCGTCGAGCGCGCGCAGGAAGGAGAAGCGCATGAAAATACTGGTCGTTGACGACGAAAAGCTGCTGGTAAAGGGCATCAAGTTCAATCTGGAAAACGAGGGCTACACCGTAGACACCGCCTACGATGGGGAAGCCGCCGTGGAAATGGCGAAGGAGGGGGACTATGCCCTCATCGTCCTCGATCTGATGATGCCGAAAAAGGACGGGCTGGAGGCCTGCCAGGAGATCCGCAGTTTCTCCACCGTGCCCATCATCATGCTCACCGCCCGCAGTGAGGATGCGGACAAGCTCATGGGCTTTGAGTCCGGCGCGGACGACTATATCACCAAGCCCTTCAACATTCTGGAGCTCAAGGCCCGCGTGCGCGCGCTGATCCGCCGCTCTTCCCTGGCGGCCGCCGCGCCGGCTCCCGCGCCCGAGGAGCCGGGTATCTACCGCTGCGGTCACATCACCCTGGACGAGAAGCGCCGCGGCGCGTATAAGAGCGGCAAGGAAGTGGAGCTTACCATGAAGGAGTTTGACCTGATCCTCTTCCTGGTAAAAAATCCGGGCAAGGTCTTCTCGCGCGAGCAGCTGCTGGATCTGGTGTGGGGCTATGACTATCTGGGCGATACGCGCACTGTGGACGTGCATGTGCGCAGACTGCGCGAGAAGCTGGAGCTCAACCCGGCCCAGCCGGAGCATATTATGACCAAGTGGGGAGTGGGATATTACCTTGCCGAATGAAACTGTTTCAGGCGCCGCAGGCGTGAAAAAAAGGATCAACACCGGCAGCATCAGCTTTCAGTTTTTTTCCTTTATCACGATGCTGCTGGTCGTGCTGCTCGTCATGCTGAACATCTTCCCCTACGTCTCCACGCGCGACGCGGTGTATCAGGAGAAGGAGAAGGCCATGGAGAGCCAGGCCTCCATCCTGGCCTCGGCCCTGACGGGGCTTGAGCGGCCGGACGAGGAGAACGTGGCGGAGGTGCTGCGGCTGCTGGATATGCAGGGCTTTGAGCGCGTCACCATCGCCGGCGGGGACGGCAAGGCCGTCTATGACTCCGACGGCGGCGGCAGCCGCGACGGGGTGGAGCCGGATCTGCTGACGGCTCTCAGCGGGAAGACCGTGTTTCGCTCCATCTTCCGGGACGACAGCTTCCACTCCAGCTACGCCATCCCCATCAGCAGCAAAAACAACAGCATCACCGGCGCGGTCTTCCTGCGGGAAAACGACGCCGAGCGCGGCAGGATCCTGCACGAGCTGAAGGTGCAGATCCAGGTGCTGAGCGTGGTGATCGCGCTGGCCGCGCTGGTCATGACGGGGGTCTACGGAACCACCGTCATCGGGAAGCTGGGGCAGCTGTCCAACGCGATCCGCGTCGTCTCCGGCGGTGATTACAAATACCGCATGGAGGTCAGCGGCAAGGACGAGCTGGCCGAGCTCAGCCGGGAGTTCAACGCCCTCACCGCCCGCCTGGAGGATACCGAGCGGCAGCGCCGCCGTTTTGTCTCCGACGCCTCGCATGAGCTGAAGACGCCGCTGGCCTCCATCCGGCTGCTCGCCGACAGCATCGTGCAGACCGAAAACATGGACGTGGACACCATGCGCGAATTTGTCTCCGACATCGGCAACGAGGCCGAGCGCCTGCAGCACATGACCGAGGATCTGCTGAGCCTGTCGCGCATGGACGACGATATCCAGATTGTGCCGGAACCGGTGGATGTGAAGAAGGCTACGCTTGACGCCATGACCCTGCTGCGCCCGGTGGCGGCCGAGCGGGAGGTCGCGCTCAATGCCGAGCTTGACGACGACTGCGTTGTGCTGGCAACCAAGAGCAACATGCACCACATTGTCTTCAACCTGCTGGAAAACGCGGTGAAGTATAACTTCCCCGGCGGCAGCGTGACGGCGAAGCTCCACGCTGAAAACGGCACGGTGCAGCTCACGGTGGAGGATACCGGCGTCGGCATTCCCGAGGACGAGCGCTACAACATTTTCGGCCGCTTCTACCGCATCGACAAGGCCCGCTCCCGCGAGGCAGGCGGCAGCGGCCTGGGACTCAGCATCGTGCACGACGCGGTGAAGGCGCACGGCGGCAGCATCGCCGTGGGCGCAAACGAACCGCGAGGCTCCCGCTTTATCGTGAGCTTCCCGCAGTATAAAGGATAATGAAGAAGGACATAAAACTATGAATCAAATCGCAAGAATCCGTGAAGAACTCGCAAAGCGCGGCCTCGACGCCGTGCTGATCACCGACGAGAAAAACCAGCGCTATGCCGCGGGCTTTCCCTTTACCGACGGCGCAGTGCTGGTCGGAAAGGACAAGGCCTTTCTGCTCACCGACTCCCGCTATATCGAGGCTGCCTCTCAGCAGGCCGAGGGGGCGGAGGTACGCCTCTTTGACAAAGAGCATCCCCTGTCCGCCCTGCTGAAGCAGGCCATCGCCGAGACCGGCGCGCAGAAGATTGCGGCAGAGGATCAGAAGCTTTCCCACGCTGCCTTTCTCGGCTGGGAGAAGAAGCTGGGCCTGCGCCTGGAATTTGCGGGCAACCTCTTTGACACGCTCCGCGCGGTCAAGACCGAGGATGAGATCGACTCCATGATCCGCGCCCAGCGCATCAGCGAGAAGGCCCTGGAGGAGGTGCTGCACCTCATCCGGCCCGGCATGACCGAGCGCGAGGTTGCGGCGGAGCTTGTCTACCGCATGCTGCGGCACGGCAGCGAGGGTAATTCCTTTGACCCCATCGTGGTCACCGGCGCCAAAACCAGCATGCCCCACGGCGTACCGGGGGACAAGGTGATCCGGGCGGGCGACTTTGTGACCATGGACTTCGGCTGCCTCAAGGACGGCTACTGCTCCGACATGACCCGCACCGTTGCGGTCGGCTCCGCCACCGAGGAGATGAAAAACGTCTATGCCATCGTCCTCAAGGCCCAGCTTGCGGGCATTGCCGCGGCAAAGGCCGGGGTACTCGGAAAGGACATTGACGCTGCCTCCCGCAAGGTGATCGCGGATGCGGGCTACGGCGAATACTTTGGGCACGGCTTCGGCCACTGCCTGGGCCTGGATATCCATGAGCTGCCCTACGCCGGGCCCCGCGGGGAGCAGCCGCTGCCGGAGGGTTCGGTTTCCTCTGCCGAGCCCGGCATCTATCTCCCCGGCCGCTTCGGCGTGCGCATCGAGGACGTCATGATCATCCGCGCCGATCACGCCGAGGTCATCACCAAAGCGCCGAAGGCCGAGCTGATTGTTCTGTAACCAAGTGAAAAGTACAGCTAAAACTTGATTTAATCCGTTTTAATTTGTTTTTGAGGGAGCTTTGCTTCCTCAAAAACACCCTGAAGCGAGCTGAGCGAGCTCTCGCGCCGATCAAACGCGGCGTGTCACGCGCCGCCGCGCGCGATAAGCGCGAGCCTTCAAATGCGAACATGTTCGCATTTGAGAGAAAAAACTCTTGCATTATGCGCATATATCCTGTAAAATAACGTAGATAACTGGATTTATCTTATATACTAATTTAGGGAGGTCCCTTTTATGATTACAGCAGGCGAATTCAGAAACGGCGTTACCTTTGAGATGGACGGCCAGGTCATGCAGGTCGTCGAGTTCCAGCATGTCAAGCCCGGCAAGGGCGCGGCCTTTGTCCGCACCAAGATGAAGAACGTCATCACCGGCGCCGTCACCGAAACTTCCTTCAACCCCACCGCAAAGTTTGAGAACGCCACCGTCGACCGCGTCACCATGGAGTACCTGTACAACGACGGTGATCTCTACTACTTCATGAACCCCGAGACCTATGACCAGGAGCCGGTCAACGCCTCCGTCCTGAACGACAACTTCAAGTTCGTCAAGGAAAACATGGAGTGCACCATCTACTCCTACAAGGGCAAGGTCTTCAATGTGGAGCCCCCCTTCTTTGTGGAGCTCGAGGTCACCGACACCGACCCCGGCTTTGCCGGCAACACCGCCACCAACGCCACCAAGCCCGCCACCGTCGAGACCGGCGCCGAGATCAAGGTGCCTCTCTTCATCGAGCGCGGCGAGCGCATCAAGATCGACACCCGCACCGGCGAGTATCTGTCCAGAGCGTAAGGGCGACGATCCGAAAGCACCCGGATAAAAACAGAAGGGAAGACCGCGAGGCCTTCCCTTGTTTTTGTAAGGAACGTATTATTTGAAAAGCTGAACATGGAGGTGTTCTTTATGACCATTACAGAAAAAGCCGCGTATCTCAAGGGCCTGACCGACGGGCTGGGGCTCGATCCCCAGTCGAAGGACGGCAAGCTCTGGACGGCGCTGAACGATCTGCTGGGCGATGTGGCCCATGAGCTTGAAAACCTGCGCGAGACCGATCTCGGCCAGGCCAAGGCGCTGGACGGCGTGGCGGACGAGCTGAGCTATCTGGAGGAGCTCTGCGGCGGCTTTGACAGCGAGGACGCAGAGCCCGCCTGCGGCAGGTGCTCCCGCGCCTGCATGCCGCAGGAGGACGAAGAGGATTTTGAGGGCGAGGACGAGGACGACGAAGAGCTGGAATACGACGGCGTGATCTATGACGCCACCTGCCCCGTCTGCGGCGAGGAGATCAGCTTCGACGAAGAAACGCTGGAGAAGGGCTCCATTCAATGCCCCAAGTGCGGCGAAACGCTGGAGTTCGACCTCGGCGGAGAGGCTGAGGAAACACCGGAAGAGAGCGGCAAAGACGAACTCAAGTTCTGAAGAGGGCAGGGGGCAGCGGTCTGCTTTCCACGCCAAGCGGTAAAGCCCCGGCAATACCTACAAACAGCAACAGGAGGCGGAAAGTCATGTCTTCCGTATTGATAGAAGTCTGCTGCGGCAGTGCCGACGATGTGATTCAGGCAAAGCTTGCCGGAGCGGATCGCGTGGAGCTCAACAGTGATCTTTTCCACGGTGGTCTGACTCCAACGATCGGCTCTTTTCGGGTTGCAAAGCGTGAAACGGGACTGCCCATTATGACGATGATCCGTCCGCGCGAGGGAGGCTTTTGCTATACGGCGGCGGAGTTTTCCGTGTGCATGGAAGATGCGAAGGCTTTGCTTGCGGCAGGAGCCGACGGATTGGTATTCGGCTGCCTGCACGAGGACGGGCGAATCGACCTTGAGCGTACGCGCGCACTCACGCAGCTTGCGCTGGACGCCGGAAAGGAAGCTGTGTTTCACCGCGCCATTGACGTTGTGCCCGACTGGCGCGAGGCGATTGACCAGCTCGCCGCTCTATCCGTCACCAGGATCCTCACCAGCGGTCAGGAACCGGACGTGTTCTATGGTACCGACACCGTGCGGGAGATGATCGCCTACGCTCGCGGCCGCGTTCAGATCCTCCCCGGTGCCGGAATCACACTGAAAAATGCCGCACGGATCGTGCAAGAAACCGGAGCGGATCAGATCCATGTCGCCGCGCATCGGACCATGTTTGACCGCTCGGTCGAGAATAACCGCGCGATCTATTACGGCGGCTGCCTGTATCCCCCGGAGGATCGGTTTTCGATGATCGACCGCGAGGCCATCCGCGGCATCGCCGACAGGCTGTAAGGAGGCGCGCTATGGATCATGTTTTGAGCCGGTTTATGCTGGACGGATGCCCGATTTCCTGCGAGCGCTATGGAGAAGGACACATCAACCGTACATATCTGGTGATCACGGATCGGCCGCGCCGCTATATCCTGCAGCGGGTCAGCCGCGCCGCTTTTCATAACATTCCGGCGCTGATGGGGAACATCGCTGCGGTCACCGCGTTCCTCGCGGCGCGCACCGACGATCCCCGCGCGAGCCTGCATCTTGTTCCGACGCGGGAGGGTGGGCTCTGGTATCAGGACGTCGAGGGTGAATACTGGCGCGTCTATGATTTCATTGAGGACAGCATCTGCCTGCAAGCGCCGGAAAGCGCAGAGGATTTCTACCAGAGCGCGGTCGCTTTCGGCAGCTTCCAGCACATGCTGCAGGATTTCCCGGCCGATACGCTGTATGAGACGATCCCTGCTTTTCACAATACCCCGGATCGGTACAGACGCTTCAATGAGTCGCTGAGGACTGACGCCATGGGGCGCGCGGCGAAAGTTTTGCCTGAGATCGACTTCTACCTTTCCCGCGAAGAAGAGGCAGGCAGCCTGATCGCTATGCTCAGAAAGGGAGAGCTGCCCCTGCGCGTGACGCACAACGACACCAAGCTCAATAATGTCATGCTCGACTGCAGAACAAGAAAAGCCCTTTGCGTCATTGACCTTGATACCGTAATGCCCGGACTTGTCGCCTATGATTTTGGCGACTCGATCCGTTTTGGGGCCGCAACCGCACACGAGGATGAGCAGGATCTTGAACAGGTCGGCCTGGATCTCAGGCTCTACCGCCGCTTTGCCGAGGGGTTCATCCCGGCCTGCGGCGCACTTACAAAAGAAGAGATCGAAACGCTTCCTCTCGGTGCAAAACTCATGACTCTGGAATGCGGGCTTCGTTTTCTCACGGATTATCTTGACGGCGATCATTATTTTTCCGTCTCCCGCCCCGGACATAATCTCGATCGCGCCCGTACTCAGATGAAGCTGGTTGCGGAAACCGAGCGAAGATGGGACGAGATACAGAGCATCATACGGGAGTTTTTGCCATGACAAAACAACTGCATGCTTTTCACTGCGATTTTGTCCCGAACTGGGAACACGCCGAGACACAGTATCTCTCACCCTGCCGCTGGTCCCCCAACCCACCGCCGCATGTTTCGGTGCAGTCCCTTTGGCGGGATGATGCACTGATCTTCCGGCTCTGCTCCGATACACCGCCGAGCCGAGCCGTCAACACCGCGCAGGACTCCTCGGTCTGGGAGGACAGCTGCCTGGAGTGTTTTCTCAGCGCGGACGGGCAGCATTACCTGAATCTGGAGGGGAACGCGAACGGTGCCATGCTCGCGGCCTTCGGCCCCGATCGGCACAGCCGGCAGCGGCTCAAGGACATGGGAATTCCCCGCCCGCGGCTCCAAGCTGCATCCCGCGGTACGGGCTGGGAGGCGGTGTATACCGTTCCGGCGGAGACACTCGAGGTACTGTTTGATGCGCGTCCTGCGCCGGGGCTTACCCTTTACGCGAACTTCTACGTCTGCGGGGACAAGACCCCTCTCCCCTGCTATGGCGCGTGGAGCGAGGTACAGACCGAAACGCCGGACTTTCACCGACCGGAATTTTTCGGCAGACTGATTCTGATATAACAAAAACGACACGGTCTCCCGTGTCGTTTTTTCGTTTTGGTGTTTGTTTATCCCTTGACGCCGCCGGAGGTCAGACCAGAAGTCAAATGCTTTTCGATGCTCATGAAAAGGATCACCACCGGGATCGTCGCCAGAAGGGAGGCGGCAAAGAGGTACTGCCACTCGATCATGTTGAAGGATGAAAACTGCGTGATGCCCACCGTGATGGGACGGTTGGAGGCAGTGGAGATCAGGACTGTGGCAATGGTATATTCATTCCAGGCGTTGATGAAGACAAAAATCAGCGCGGTGACGATGCCGGGAGCCGCCATGGGGATCAGTACCTTTGTCAGCGCACTGACCGTACCGCAGCCGTCAATCAGCGCCGCCTGCTCCATCTCCGGCGAGATGGACACAAAGGTGCCGCGCAAAAGCCAAATGGCGAAAGCCTGGTTGAAAGCGGCGTTTATAAGCATGAGGCCCAGCACGCTGTCGTTGAGGTGCAGGGTGTTCATCATCTGGGAAATGCCGATCAGCAGTACGACGGGGGAAAACATCTGGCTCATGATCACAAAGCCGAGAAAGGCCTTTTTCCCCTTGAATTTCATGCGTGCCATGGCATAGGCTGCCGGGATGCCGCAGAGCATCGCCAGCACGGTTGCGCCGCCCGCAACGAGCAGGGAATTAAACAAATAGCGCGGCACACCTCTATGGATAATGTCGCTGAGATTCGACCAGATCCATTTCGTCGGGAACAGGTGCAGGAAATACATGTCCAGGGTCTCGGCGTTGGAACGGAAGGCCGTGATGGTCATGACATAATAGGGGTAGAGCGTCACGACACAGACCACCACCACGAAGAAATAGAGCGCCGCCTTTGCCGCCGTGCTCTGGATGCTGCCGTAACGAAGCTGGACGGCGGCAAGCAGGGACAGCCCGATCGCAGGGAGCAGGAGCCACAGCATGCCGGAGTGCCGCATCGTGAGCCCGCCGAGGGCCTTGCCGATGCCGTCGCCCATTTTGCCATCAAACAGCAGGCGATCCATTTTTGCAAAGAGGGCATCCTTGCCGTCGGTCAGAAGCTCCGCGTTGTATAGCCCGATCTGCCGGGAGAAGGTGTAATTGTTCTTCAGCACGAACACCGGCACCAGCAGCAGTGCCAGCAGCAGAGCGACTGCCGCGAGATTGCGCAGCATGGCAGTGCGGCGGCTCAGATAGTGGTGGGTAAGATCCAGCGTGCCGATACAGCCCGCGATCGTCAGGATAAGCGCCAGGGCAAAAAGACAAAGCATCCCCGCCAGCACCGCCGATGCGTTGAAGCCCTTGCCCAGCAGTGACAGCGGACTTTTGCTGATGCGTTCGTTGACCGTGAAAGTGATGAGAGAGGTGGTTTCTCCCTTGGAATTCACGCGCTCGAGCACGTCTTCGTTTATCTCGGCTTCAAAGCCCTGGGCGCGGTACTCATCCGCGACAGCCTCCACCTCGGCGCGAACAGTCTGATACTTCTCGTCTCCCACAAAGGTGTTGGGGGATTTTTTCGTGTACACATTCGCGTTGAAGCTGTAAAGGGGCATGGACAGCAGAACCATGCTGAGGACAAGACCCAGAACGACCAGAATCAGCGCCCGGCGGTTGGAGCGGAGGACATCATGATCTCTCATTGCTCTTCCTCCTTCCGCATGACGGTGATCATATAGATTCCCGCGCAGATGCAGAGGATCAGAAAGCCGATAACCGACATGGCCGTTGCCGGGCCCTTCTTTCGCTCATAAAACGAAAGCATATACAGGTAAGTGATCATGGTATCTGTCTTGTTGGCCGGCGCGCCTTTGGTCATCGTATACACGATGGGGAAGGAATTGAAAACATAAATGATATTCAAAACGGTGCTCACAGTCAGCGAGGGGCGCACCATCGGCAGCGTGATGCGGAAGAGCTTGTCCCAGAAGCCCGCGCCGTCCACCGTTGCAGCTTCATACAGGGAGTTGTCAATGGATTGCAGACCCGAGAGCACACAGAATGCCACAAACGGAACCGTCACGAAAATGCCGACGCCGCATTCCCAGATAAACTCGATCTGATAGCTGGAGCGCCAGTTGATTGCCTGTTTGATGATGCCGAGATTCAGCAGCACACTGTTGAGGCTGCCGTACTCGTACTTGATGATGTAGTTCCAGACCGAGGCCTGGATGACGAGCGAGGTTGCCCAGGGGAAGACCAGGATTGCACGGGCAATTTTTCGTCCGTGGAACTTCTGGTTGAATACGAGAGCAATGATGAAACCGAGAATCGTGGAGATGCCGACAACCGAGATGACCCACCAGAAGGTGTTGAGCATGACGGTCTTGAAGGCTGGCAGCTGCACAGCTTCCTTATAGTTCTGAAAGCCCACAAAGCCGCCGATGACGCCGGCCTTGGAGATCTCACTGAAGGAGAGCTTGAAGACAATGATAATGGGAAAGATCACGAAGATCGCAATCAGCAGTATGCTCGGCAGCAGCCAGATATACGGCTCCCATCTGTTTCGGTTCAGAGGTGAGTACATGGTTTGCGCCTCCCTTCGGAATACGCGTGAATACGGAAAGGAGCCGGCTGAAAACAGCCGGCTCCGTGGGAAAACGAATTATTTTACCAGAGCGGCCTGGAGATTGTCGAGCTCCGTCTGGATGTCGGCGCCGGTCAGGGCAGCCTGCTCGGCAGCGATGACGCCCTGCTTAACCTGGTCCCACTCAGCCTTGGCTGCGGGGTAGAACTGGCAGGTGCCGAGAACGTCGAGCCATGCCTCGAAGCTGGGATCGGAGGCGACGAGCGCTTCAACGGCGGAGTTGACGGCGGGCAGGAAGCCTTCCATGCTGACCCAGCCGACGTAGTTCTCAGGATCGTAGAAGAACTTGAGGAACTTGCCGATGGCCTCGTTGCGCTTGGCCTGATCGGGGGCGGAGTCGTCCTTGAAGGCCATCACACGGTCCATAACACCGACGGAGGAGCCGGTCTTTCCTTCATTTGCGGGGATGCCGGCGGTTGCCATATTGATTTTGCCGCCCTTGTCAGCGACGTATGTGGGAAGCTGGTTGGGAGCGATGACCATGGCCATCTTGCCGGCAGCGAACATATCCTGCAGGTCGTAACGGGTCTGGGTGGCGGGGTTGGGGTTGGTGTAGCCCTTCTCGATGAGGCCGAGGGCGAACTTGATGCCTTCGACGTTCTCAGCGGAGTTGACAGCCCAGTTGCCGTCGGCGTCGACGAAGCCGCCGCCGTTGCCCCAAGTGTAGTAAGCAAAGGCAGCCTGGCCTTCATCAGTGGTCATGTCGATGCCCCAGGGGTACACTTCACCGCCGTAAAAGTCGATGATGGCCTGGGAAGCGTCCTCGAGTTCGGCCCAGGTGGTAGGCACTTCCACGCCGGCTTCCTTGAGCATATCGACATTGTAGAACAGGGCGCGGGCGGAAGCCAGATCGGGAACGGCCCAAACGGTATCGTCAATCACAGACTGGGCAATGAATTGGGGGAAGAAGTCAGCGAACAGATCGTCGGGGCAGTAATCCTTAACGGGCAGAAGCAGGCCTTCATTGGCATAGTTTGCAAATACGTCGATGTTAAGGATGTCGGGTGCATTGTTGTTTGCAATGCGGGTGTCGACTTCGGTGTACACGTCGTTCCAGGAAACCACGTCCAGATTCAGCTTGATGCCGGGATTTTCAGCTTCAAACTTTTCAACAAAGTTGGAGCCGTTCATACCTTTGCCTAAGAACCAGTCATTGGTGTTGGGGCCGTACTGGCAGATGATGACATCCAGTGTGATCTCATCGTCAGCAAATGCAGCCGGAGAGCACAGCAGCGCGAATACCATGGTCAGCGCAAGCAAAAGGGCAAGTGTCTTTTTCATCTTGCATATCTCCTTATAATAAGATGTGCCACCGCAGTGACAAGTGTATTTTACTTTCGTATCGTTATTTTGTCAATAGATCAGCCCATATTCTTCCGTTTTTTAAAGTTCGTTTTGTGCAATATAGCTAAATTTTGTGCTCTTTTTTCCACATGTAAAACGAAGTCAGGCACACCATCTTGTTTCCAGACCTCAAATAGTTCTGCCGGAAGCAGGACGGATTTACAATCACATGGCCGGACAGCTTCTCATCTCTTGTGTGCGGTGTTCTGCAAAAGTCGAACTGCGCAGTAAGCTGCACATCATGGGCGGTGTCATAGCCCCTATCAGCAAGCCAATTATGAATCCATGTGTAAGACTGCTCGCCGTGTCCTTCCCCTGCATGAAATTTCCCGGGGCGGGAAATACTAACACCACTCTTTCAAAAGGGAGTGGTGTTTTTCATGCAGGGAAAGGTTGAGATCTGCGGAGTGAACACGGCGAAGCTGCCGGTTTTGAAAGCCGCCGAGACGCGCAGTCTCCTGGAGAAAGCCCGGGACGGCGACAGGGAAGCGCGTCAGGCGCTCATTGCCGGGAACCTTCGTCTGGTGCTGTCAGTGATCCAGAAGTTTTCCGGCCGCGGCGAGAGCATGGATGATCTCTTTCAGGTGGGCTGCATCGGCCTCATCAAGGCCGTGGACTGCTTTGACCTCAATCAGAACGTCCAGTTTTCAACGTATGGTGTTCCCATGATTGCCGGGGAGCTGCGGCGCTTTCTGCGGGATCACAGCGCCGTGCGGGTTTCGCGCTCGATGCGGGACACAGCCTACCGCGTGCTGCAGGCCAAGGAGAAGCTCACCGCCGACACCGGGCGCGAGCCGGATGTGGAGCAGATCGCCAAAAGCCTCGGCATCCCCCGACAGGACGTGGTCTTCGCGCTGGAGGCCATCACAGACCCGGTCTCTCTCTACGATCCCATCTACTCCGACGGAGGCGAGACCGCCACCGTGATGGATCAGATCGGAGACAGCCGCAACACTGACGAGCACTGGCTGGAGCAAATCGCGCTGGAAGAGGCCGTCCGCCGCCTGGACGAGCGCGAAAAGCGCATCCTGGCCCTGCGCTTTTACGACGGGCGCACCCAGATGGAGGTCGCCAAATGCGTCGGCATCTCCCAGGCCCAGGTCTCGCGCCTGGAGAAAAACGCGATACGAAGGATCAAAAAAGAGCTGGAAAACTGAACTATCCGTGGGGCGCGCTGCCCCACTTTTTTATTGTCCCGCGGCAGCCGCCAAAAGCAGAATTGTACTGTTTACAGACGCATGATTTTTTGGTAAAATCATAAAAGACTGATTGCCCGACTCCGGGCCGGAAATAAATAAAGGGGGTCATCCCATGTATCGGATCCTGGAATGGGACAGCGCGCTGCGCCCGTTTGAGAGGGACATCAACCTGCGCATGGACAACTACAACCGTACCCACAGGCTGCTCGCCGGGAACGGATCGCTCACCGACTTTGCCAACGCCCACGAATACTACGGCTTCCACCACACCGCGGACGGCTGGGTCTACCGCGAGTGGGCGCCGGGAGCGGACGCGCTCTGGCTGTCCGGAGAATTTAACAACTGGGCTGCGCAGGATACGCCCCTGACGCGCCTTGACAACGGCAACTGGGAAGTGAAGCTGCCCGAGGGAACGCTGAAGGACGGAATGCGCGTCAAGACCGTGGTGCGAAACGGCGCCAATCTCTCCTGGCACATCCCGCTCTACGCCCGCCGCGTGATCCAGGACCCCAAGAGCTACGAATGGATCTGCGAGGTCTGGGATCCCATCACGCCCTACCCGTGGACAGACAAGGCCTTTACCCCCGACAAAGAGCTCTTTATCTACGAGTCCCATGTCGGCATGGCGACGGAGGAATACCGCGTCGGCACCTATCGGGAGTTTGCGGACAACGTGCTGCCGCGGGTCAAGTATCTCGGCTACAATACTGTGCAGCTCATGGCCATCATGGAGCACCCCTACTACGGCTCCTTCGGCTACCAGGTGTCCAACTTCTTTGCCGCCTCCAGCCGCTTCGGCTATCCCGAGGATCTCAAGTACCTCGTGGACAAGGCCCACAGCATGGGCATCGCGGTGCTGCTGGACGTGGTGCACTCCCACGCGGTCAAGAACACCGTGGAGGGCATCAACCGCTTTGACGGAACGGATACCCAGTTCTTCCGCGCCGGACGCGCGGGCGATCACCCCGCCTGGGACACCAAATGCTTCGACTACGGCAAGACGGACGTGCTGCACTTCTTGCTCTCCAACCTCAAGTTCTGGATGACGGAATACCATTTCGACGGCTTCCGCTTCGACGGCGTGACCAGCATGCTCTACCACGACCACGGCCTGGGCGCGGCCTTCTCAAACCTCAAAATGTACTTTTCCATGAACACCGACACAGAGGCCATCACCTATCTGCAGCTTGCAAACGAGCTGATCCACGCGGTCAACCCCAGGGCCGTCACCATTGCGGAGGATATGTCCGGCATGCCGGGCATGACCATCAAGGTGCCGGACGGCGGCGTCGGCTTCGACTACCGCCTTGCCATGGGCCTGCCGGATATGTGGATCCGCCTCATCCGCGAGCAGCGGGACGAGAACTGGAACCTCGATTACATCTGGAACGAGCTCAACAACCGCATGGCCTCCACCATCGCCTATGTGGAGAGCCACGACCAGGCCCTGGTGGGCGACCAGACCATCATGTTCCGCCTGGCCGGGGCGCACATGTACACCGACATGGACAAGGTCTGCCACAACGAGGTTATCGACCGCGCCATGGCCCTGCACAAGATGCTGCGCCTTGTGACCTGCGCCGCCGGCGGCAACGGCTATCTCAACTTCATGGGCAACGAGTTCGGTCACCCGGAGTGGATCGACTTCCCGCGCGAGGGCAACGGCTGGGACTATAAGTACTGCCGCCGCCAGTGGAGCCTGCCGGAAAACGGCTATCTCAAATACGGGCAGCTCAACCTCTTTGACCACGACATGATCCAGGCCTGCAAAAAATACGACGTGCTGGGCGAAGGCGGCGCGAGACTGCGGCTCCTGCGGCAGGATCAGCATCTGCTGGCCTTTGAGCGCGGCGGCCTGGTCTTTGTCTTCAACTTTGACCCCGTGCACGCCCACATGGACATTACCGTGCCCGTCAGCGCCGGGCGCGACCACGAGGTGGTCTTCACCACGGACGACGGCTGCTACGGCGGCTTTGACAACATTGCCCACACGCGCTACTCCGCCTTTATTCCGGGCATGAGCAGCCCCGCCCTGCGCCTGGGTTTGCCGCCGCGCACCGCCATGGTGCTCAGGCCCGCAGAAAAATAAAGGTGCCCCGCGAAACCTTGAGCGGCAAAAAATGATATATTCTGCATATAAAATGGCGAATTCGCGCAAAATGCGCGAATTCGCCAAACTGTTTTATGCACTTATACCGGCTGTTTTGCCGCTGTCCCTTTTTGCATCATGCTCACACCGCAGGACGGGCGACGACATAGGCCTGGACATAGGGCTCGGTCTTCGCCGCGCAGGGTCCCTCGCGCCACATGTCGAAGAAGCGGCCGAAGGGGAAGATATAATAGCCGTCCTGATAGTGGTCGGTGACGTCATAGGGGTCGGCCAGGATCACCACGTCGTCATAGGGATCCTCGGTGCCGCAGGTATCCAGGCCGATCACGACCTGCCAGTGCCCGCGCCAGTCCTCCCAGTTCACGAGAACCGGCACACCCGCGTCCAGCTTTTCGATCAGGAAGCGCGCCGCCTCATAGATGTCCGCAAATTTCGGCTCCGTGGACGCGTTGACCTCCACGCTCCAGCCCAGGTCTGTGAAAAACTTCGCCATGCCCTCGACACTTGTGCCGCGGGAGTGGTCGGTCTCCATACTTTCGCCGAGCTGCAGCTCGTCATGGCCCTCGACGCCGAAGCGATTGAGCACCATCAGCGCGCAAGACGGGCCGCAGCTGTATTCCTCGGTCTGCTGGTAGGTCTCAAATTTTTCCAGGATGTGCAGGGAGTCCCCGCTCTTCATATTATAATAGTCATTGATGACATAATAGGCCGACTGCGGGTGGTTGAGACTCCCGCCGAAGGCGTCTGCGCCGTCCTCGTCCGCTGCGGAGGGGTAGTTTTCCGGATAGTCGATGGCATGGATTGCCGGGGCGGCATAGGCGGCGGCGCCGGGCAGGAGCAGAAGTATCGCGAGCAGCAGCGCAAGGAGTTGAAAGCTTCGTTTCATGGCAGGATCTTCCTCTCTTTCCTTTTTCCTTTAGGCAACACCGCACAATACGCCTGCGGCATCTTCCGGTAAATTTGTGCCCTGATTTCGTCACTTTTTCTTGAGGTACACAAAGTACATCTGCGAAAAAGTGCCATCATCAGAACTCAAATTTTCTTGGAATCTGCTCTTGCCGCATTGTGCGGTATTGCCTTTATTGTATTTCCCTGTGCCGTTCCTGTCAAGCCCGCAGGCAGGCAAAAAAAGCTGCGGAAAATCCGAAAATAATGCTTGACCTCTCCTTTTGCCTGTGCTATAGTATGACTTACCTGTCGGACGAGAGGCTTTCTTTTTGTGCGCATTTTTCCGAAAAGCGCAGGGAAGGGCGTCTCCGTCACCATACAGGGAGGCAATGCCCGCCCCCCTTGGGGCACGGGTAAATAAAATAGGAGGTGCCGAAAGAATGGCTGCAGGCGCAAGAGTTAAAATTACACTCAGATGCGATGAATGCAAGCAGAGGAACTACAACACGGTCAAGAACAAGAAGAATACTTCCGACCGTTTGGAGCGCAGCAAATATTGCCCCTTCTGCAGAAAGCACACCAAGCATGTCGAGACCAAGTAAGACGGAAAGGAAAGCGTAAAATGGCAGAGGAAAAGAAAACGAACGCCGCCCCCGCAAAGGCCGCTACCGCCGTCAAGAAGGACGCCACCGAGCCCGGTTTCTTTGGGAAGATCGGCAAGTGGTTCCGTGAGATGAAGAGCGAGCTGAAGAAGGTCGTGTGGCCCACGCCGCAGGCTCTTCGCAACAACACGCTCGTCTCCCTCGGCATGATGGTCGTTTCCGCCGTGGTGATCTGGGGCTTTGATGAATTCGCACAGATGGTAGTCAGGCTCATCTTCCGTCTGGTTTGATCGAGATGGCTGAAGAGGCGAAATGGTACGTTGTTCATACCTATTCCGGGTATGAGAACGCAGTTGCCGCCGCAGTGATGAAGGCGGCGGAAAACCGCAGGATGACGGATCTGATCCATGAGGTCAACATCCCCATGGAGACGGTGACCGAGATCACCGACGCCGGCGAAAAAACGGTTGAGCGCAAGGTCTTCCCCGGCTACGTGCTGGTGAAGATGATCCTCACCGACGACAGCTGGCATCTGATCCACAATGTCCGCGGTGCTACAGGCTTCGTCGGGTCTGACGGCAAGGCCGTCCCCCTCACGGAGCAGGAGATCTACGATCTGGGCGTCGAACGCCGGGAGATCGTCGTCGGCTACAAGCTGGGCGACGAGGTCAAGGTCATTGACGGGCCGCTGGCCGGCTTCTTCGGCATTGTCGACGAGCTGGAGCCCGAGAAGGATCGGGTGCGCGTCGTGGTCTCCATGTTCGGCCGCGAGACTCCGGTTGATCTGGAGCTCGACCAGGTCGAGGTTACAAAAGAATAATGAGAAAGAGGTGCTTTTAACGTGGCACAGAAAGTAGTTGGATACGTAAGATTCCAGGTTCCCGCCGGCAAAGCGACTCCGGCTCCCCCCGTCGGCCCCGCACTGGGCCAGTACGGCGTCAACATCGGTCAGTTCACCAAGGACTTCAACGAGCGCACCAAGGGCGATATGGGCATGATGATCCCCGTCGTCATCACCGTGTACTCCGACCGCAGCTTCACCTTCGTCACCAAGACCCCTCCTGCCGCCCTTCTCATCAAGAAGGCCTGCGGCATTGAGACCGCCTCCGGCGTGC
>Ga0247608_10000810_pt1 | contig 47517 bp, 30 predicted proteins | sample 176DNAGHGlowgp2_FD_193490 | JGI IMG/M metagenome (GOLD analysis project Ga0247608, IMG submission 193490) | Sheep rumen microbial communities from Palmerston North, Manawatu-Wanganui, New Zealand - 1766 DNA GHGlow gp2 | ecosystem: Host-associated > Mammals > Digestive system > Stomach > Rumen ...
TACTATGTTCAAATGCACAGAGTATGAGGAACCGCCGTATGCCGAACGGCACGTACGGTGGTGTGAGAGGTCGGAAAACAAAAGTAGGAGGAAAACTCACTACTTTTGTTTTCCTCCTACTCGATTTAGTACATTTATTGTTTATTCGCTGGGCTCAGCGGGTTTGTCAAGCCCCTTGATGGCCACGATGGTGCCGTCGCGACGGTAGGAGAGCTTGCAGACCTTGAGGCTGCGCAGGCGGTTGATACCGTTCGAGGGAACGCTGTCGTGGTGGAAAAGGTACCAGCTGCGGCCGTACTTGACGATCGAGTGGTGCGTGGTCCAGCCGAAGACCGGCGTCAGGATGACGCCCTTGTAGGTAAACGGCCCGTACGGGTTGTCACCGATGGCGTAGCAGATCCGGTGGGTGTCGCCGGTGGAATAGCTGAAGTAGTATTTGCCGTTGCGCTTGTGCATCCAGCTGGCCTCGAAGAAGCGGCGCTTGTTGTCTTCCACCTTGATGGGGGTGCCGTCCTCATCCAGCAGGACGACCGGTTTGGGCTCCTCGGCGAACTGGAGCATGTCCTTACCGAGCTTCACCACGCGGGCCGGGATGGCCGGTTCCCCGTCGGCGGGGTAGGAGGTGCCGCAGTCCTTCGCGAGGTTGTCCTCGTAACGCTGGAGCTGGCCGCCCCAGATGCCGCCGAAGTACATGTAGTACTCGTCATCGTCGTCGTGCAGGACGGCGTAGTCGATGGAGTAGCTGCCGCGGATGGGGTCCGGCTGGGCGACGAAGGGACCGGTGGGCGAGTCGGAGATGGCCACGCCGCAGCGGAAGATGTCCGTCTTGTCCTTGGCCGGGAAATACATATAGTAGCGGCCGTCACGGCCTTTCACGACGTCGTTGTCCCACAGCTGGCGGCGGGCCCAGGGAACGTCCTTGATGTCCAGGGCGACGCCGTGGTCCTTGACGGGGGAGGTCATCGGGTCCTTGCCCTCCAGGGACAGGACGTGGTAGTCTTTCATGTCGTACTCGCTGCCGAAGTCGTCGTCCGGTGCGGCGGACTCCCAGTCGTGGGAGGGATAGATGTAGAGCTTTCCGTCGAACACGTGCACGGACGGGTCGGCCATGTAGTCCTCGGGGAGGAGGTAGCGTTTCTGAGCTTTCCTTGCCATATCTTATTGGTTATTAAGGTTATTCGGACAAGTGACGGGCTTCGATCTCCTGGTTGATCTTGTCCATCTTCTCGTCGCTGAGTTCGTACTTGCTGATGATGAAGATGGCGAGCAGGAGCAGGATGGCCGGGATCACGCAGACCAGCCAGAGGATGCCCTGGAGGGCGAGCGGGGTCTGCTGGGCGGCGTCGGCGTTGAAGCCGACCCAGGCGAGCACGAGCCCCGGAACCACGCCGCCGAGGGCCATGCCGGCCTTGAAGAAGATGCCGGTGAGGGCGTTCACGATGCCGGCGATGCGCTTGCCGGAGGTGTATTCACCGTAGGCGATGACCTCGGGAACCAGGGCCCACATGTAACCGGTGGCGGTGATGATGCCGGTGGACTTCACGAACTGGGCGATGCAAAGCAGCACGAAGTTGGTCTTGGTGGCCGGGATGGACACGAAGGTGTACATCAGCGCCATACCCACGATGGCGATGCCCAGGAAGAGGTAGAACATGCCCTTCTTGCCGATCTTGCGCTTGATGGCGGGCACGAGCGGCATGAAGATGAAGGCCGGGATGGTGCCGAGCCACATGAAGAGCGTGGTCAGCAGCGGGGTGGCCTCGACGTTGTAGCTCATGAAGTAGGCGTCGGCGGCGTTGCTCACGCTCATCATCGCGAAGGCGGTGATGAAGAAGAAGGCCACGATGCGGAGCGGCTTGTTGCGGCCGAACTCCATCCACAGGTCGCTGACCTTGACGTTGGCGGACTCTTTCTGGTCCATGACGACCTTCTCCTTGCACTGCGTGAAGCAGAAGACCAGCAGGGCCAGGCCCACGACGGCGAAGATGGCGTAGGTGATGAACCAGGCGCCGCCGGCTTCCGGGGTGTTGTACACGGCAGTCATCTTGCCGGTTTCGGGGTTGAGGACCTTCGGGGCGAAGATGGCGATGATGATGGGCAGGGACTTCACGCACAGGGCGCCGAGGTTGGCCATGAACATGCGCGTGGAGGTGAGGATCGTGATTTCGTTGGTGTCGCGGGTGAGCGAGGCGTTCAGGGCGCCGTACGGCACGTTCACGAGGGTGTAGCACATCGACATGCCGACATAGGTCACATAGGCGTAGATGAGCTTGGCGGTGTCGGATGCGCCGGACAGGCCGTTCCAGAAGCAGAGGATGGCGAGGCCCACGAGGGGAATGCCGCCGAAGATGAGCCAGGAGCGGTATTTGCCCCATTTCGGGTTGCCCTTGTCCACGATGGTGCCCACCACGGGGTCCCAGAGCACGTCCACGAGACGGACGATGAGGAACATCAGGGCGGCGGGACCGGGCTTGAGCCCGAACACGTTGGTGTAGAAGAAAAGCAGCCAGATACTGACGGTCTGGTAGATGAGGTTCTGCGCCATGTCACCGGCGCCGAAGCCGATGCGCTGCATCCAGCTCAGTTTGTAGAAGCCTTTCGCTTCATTGGGAGTGTTGGCCATAGGTTATAGTTTTGACATATTATCCAAGTCTAACAAATGTACGCAAAATCCGGGACAATACGTTCCGGATTCGCTCAAAAAAGGATAATAATCGGTCAGCGCGCCCCGCGGGTGGCGGCAGACTCCTCTCCGAAGAGGAACTGCGGCGTGTAGCCGCCGTAATCCACCACGATCTTCTCGAACACGATGCCCGGGTCCAGCGGGCGCAGCGTGAGCGTGGCCCAGCCGCCCCGTGCGGGCAGTTCGGAGACCGTTTCCACCACCCGCCGGGCGACGGTCGGGTAATAGACGGAGTAGATGTTCTGCGGGTCCTCGTTGAGGCGCTCGTTGAAGAACTGCACGGCCTTCGCCCCGTCCAGGTCCACCTCGTAGCGGTGTCCGGTGTTGTTAAAGGCGAGGGTGGACTTGGTGACCACGTGCACCCTGACGCCCGAGACGCCTTCCGGAAGCTGCACCCGGTAGCTCAGGGCGCCGCCTTCCGCCGGGAGGGTGTAGGGCATCAGGGCCACGCCGCTCAGGGTGCGTCCCATATCGGGGATGACGGTCCAGGCGGTGCCTTCCGCGGGCTGCGCCGACAGGAAGTGCTCCGCCTCGATGGCGGTATAGCCGCGCGGGTCGGCCGCGAAGGAGAAGCCGCCGGGCGCCGTGTCTTCGATGCGGCTCACGTCCGGCATGCGGTCCGCCGGGAAATTGTCGTTCCAGCTGCGGTAGCCGATGTGCTTCTGCGTCATCATGCCGTCCCATTTGCCGCCGGACATCTCCTTGTTGTACTGCTCCATCAGGAAGGCGTCGCGCGCGAAGCAGCGTTCCACCTCGTCCGCCCAGCGGTTCGCCGCCGGGTCGCCCTTGGCGGCAAGGTCGCGGTTCATCGCCTGGGCGTAGTACATGTCATAGATGTTGGCGAGGGCCTGCACCGGGAAGAGGATGACCTGGCGGTAGGTGTCGCGCCGGGCGGGGTCGAGCGCGAGGAACTGCCGCAGCGCCTCGGCCTCCAGGCGGGCGAAGTCGTCGCAGACGCGGCGGAACTCCCCGGAAGCGAGGTCGTAGGTGCGGCTGTCCATCATCTCGGCCGTGGTGCGGCCGCTATATTTGCTGTACAGGTTGAGGATGCGGGCTGCCTCGTCCGCCTGGTCCTCCCCGAAGGCCTGCGCGCAGAAGGCGCGCGTGTGGTCCAGCAGGTTCTCCGCCGTGAAGGATTCCGGCCGGCGGGCCATCGCGAGGAACAGGTCGATGGGATATTCCATCGGCTTGAGGTCGCCGACGTTCAGCACCCACAGCTTGTCCACGCCGTAGGCATACGTCAGCTGCAACTGCTCCCACATATTCTGTATCGGGGTGATGTTCAGCCACTTGGAGTTGCGCGGGGCGCCCACGTAGTCCACGTGGTAATAGATGCCCCAGCCGCCCTTGCGCCGGCGCTCCTCCGGGGTGGGGAGCTTGCGCACGTCGCCCCAGTTGTCGTCGCTCAGCAGGATCGTGACGTCGTCGGGCACGCGCAGGCCCAGGTCGTAGTACTGCTGGACCTCCTTGTACAGGGCCCACACCTGCGGGCGCTCCTCGGCGGGGCGCTTCGTCACCTTGCGGATGATGTTGCGCTGGTTCTTGATGATGCCTTCCAGCAGGCTGATGTATTTCGCCTCTTCGCCTTCCTTACCCAGGGCGGCGTCTCCGTCGCCCCGCATGCCGATGGTGATCAGGTCCTCCGTATCCTTGGCGCGTTCCATGCCTTCGGTGAAGAATTTGTCCAGGACCTTCCGGTTCGCGGTGTAGTCCCAGGGGCCGTCCGAGCCGCGCCGGCGCGCCCATTCCTGGTGGTTGCGCGCCATCGGCTCGTGGTGCGAGGTGCCCATGATGATGCCCATTTCGGAGGCGGTGGCGCTGTTCAGCGGGTCGTCGGCATAGAAGGCCCAGCCCCACATCGCCGGCCAGAGGAAATTGGCCCGCAGGCGCAGCAGGAGCTCGAACACGTGGGCGTAGAAACGATGGTCGCCGTAGTCGGTGCCGAAGGTGTTCTTCACCCAGCCGGTCAGGCAGGGGGCCTCGTCGTTGAGGAAGATGCCGCGGTAGCGCACGGCGGGCGGGTCGGTTCGGTAGGTCCCCGCCGCCATCGACAGGTCGTCGCGGTGCTCCACGGCCACGTCTGCCCAGTAATACCAGGGGGACACGCCGATCTGCTCGGAGATCTCGTAGATGCCGTAGATGGTGCCGCGCATGTCCGCACCCGCGACCACGAGCGCGTCCTCGTACCCGGGAACGGCGTTGCCGACGGTAGCGATCAGATAGCTTTCATACTGCCCTTTCAGGGGACTGATGTCGATGATGCCGCGCCCGGCGAGGTCCCGGATCATCGGACTGTCCAGGCTGCCCGCGAGGATGGCGCGCGTGCCCTCGGTCGGGGATACCGAACCGCAGACGCGTCCGAAATCGGCGCGCAGGTTCGTTGCGGCATACAGGATGCCCTTGGGGTCCGCCGGGTCCGTGACCACGGCGGCGGGCACGCCGTTTTCAATCAGGGGGAAACGGCCGGGAGCCGTGCGGGCTTCGGTGATGCCGGGGAAATCGACGGCGGCCGCAACGGTGCAGATCAGCAGCGCCGCAAACGCCGGAAGGATATGACGAAGGGTCATGGGCGAGAAAGATTTATGCACCACAAAGGTAACAAAAGCGACACTCCTTCCGTTCCATTTTGGAATCAAAGGTTTTCGAATGTGTAACATGAAGGCGCCCGGAGCCTATTCGTATAATTTCCGGAGGCTTTCGTCGTCCGGGTTTTCCAGCAGGCGCGAGACGAACTCCCGGGGGCTCATCCCGAAGTACTCCTTGAATGAACTGGAGAAATAAGAATGGGACGAGAAACCGATACGGTAGGCGACTTCGGATACATTGACCTTGTTGTTGGCCAGCAGCCAGGCCGCCTGCTTCATCCGGCATTTGCGGATCAGTATGCTGGGTGGCTCCTTGCCGTATTCCTTGAGTTTTCGGTTGAGGTGGACGCGGCTGATACCCACATCTTCGCAGAGGGCGGTCACGTCGAAGTCGGGGTCTTCCAGATGCGCCTGGATGCTCTCGGTCACGCGGCGCATCAGTTTTTCGTCCGCGGACCCCATCTGGATACCGGAGTAGTCGAAGTTCATCGCCACGCCGAACTTGTCCTTGACCGCCTCCCGGGCGGAGATGACCTGGTCGACGCTGCTCAGGAGCAGTTTGACGGAAATGGGTTTGGAGAGGAACTTGTCGGCCCCGCTGTCGCTGGCCGCTTGTTCCTCCTGCTCGCCGTTCTGGCCGGTGAGGATGATGACCGGAATGTGGCGCGTGGCTTCGTTCTGCCGGATCAGGGCGCAGAGGCCGCTGCCGCTCATACCGGGCATGACAAGGTCGGTAATCACGGCGTCGGGCAGGATTCCTCTCACGACAGACCAGGCCTTTTCCGCATCGGCGCAGGCGGTGACGTTGTAACGGCTGCGCAGCAGGGTTTTCAGATAGTCGCGGGTTTCGTCGTCGTCATCCACTACGACAAGGTTCTTTTTCACGCGGGCAGCTTTGTCTTCCGCGTGTTCGTGTCCCGCGGTGTAGGTCTGGTCTTCGTGTTCGTCGACGGTGCCGCCCGCGGCCTTGGTATACAGATCCTTGTGGTGCGAGGTGTAGGAGAGTTCTTCCTGGGTCAGGTGTTCCTTGCCGGCAGGAACGAGCACGCGGAAGACCACGCCGTCCGCTTCGTTCTCCGCCACGATGTGACCGTGGTGCAGCTCCACGAGCATCTTGGTCAGGTTCAGCCCCACGCCGGACCCGGTATTTGCGTCGTAGGGGTCCACCTGGACGAAACGCTCGAAGATGCGACTGATATAGGCGTCTTCGATGCGGCTGCCGGAGTTGAAGATACGCACCTCCAGGAACTCCCGGACCGCCGGGCCAAGTTCTCCGTTGTTCGTTTGGGGCGCGGAGACGGCGAGGCGGACCCGACCTCCGTCCGGGGTATGCTTGAAGGCGTTGGAGAGGATATTGTAGATGACCTTGTCGAAGTTGCCCTGGTCAATCCAGACGGGCTCTTCTTCATGGGCGGAGTCGATTCCGAAACGGATGTCCTTGCTTTCCGCCAGGGGGAGGAAAGACTGCATGATGTCCTTGACAAAATAGATGAGGTCCGTCTGCCGGAAGTGCATCGGCATCTGCCCGGCGTCAATCTTCCGGATATCCATTAACTGGTTTACCAGGCGGTTGATACGCAGGCAGTTGCGGTACATCAGATTGTAGGTGTCTTTCTGGGTCGGGTCCTGTTCGTTTTCGCGCAGGGTGCGCAGCGGCCCCATCACGAGGGTAAGCGGGGTGCGGATCTCGTGGGTGAGGTTGGTAAACAGGCCGAGGCGAAGTTCCTTCATCTCCGTGTCCTTCTTTTGCTCTTCGTGCCGGCGGCGCTCCCGGATAAGGTGCAGGAGCAGCAGCGAGAGCCCCAGGAGCAGGAGGAGATACAGCGCAAAGGCCCATGGCGAGAGGAACCTGGGCGCCTCGACACGCAGGTCCACGGAGCGCAGGGTGTAGTCTTCCGGAGTGTCGGCGAAGTGCGCCCGGACTTCCAGTTGATAGCGTCCTGGCGGTACGTTCGTGTAAGTGGCGGAGGCTTGGAGGGAGGGAGCCGTCTTCCAGTCTGAGTCGTAACCGCGCAGGCGGTAGTCATAGACGATGCGCTGGGGATTGGTGTATTCCGGGACGGAGAAGCCCACGGAGAAGAGGTCCACATTGCGGGGGATTTTAATCCGGGTGGCTTCGGAAATGTGCTTGTCGATGAGGTTGCCGTCGTCTGCCGGGTCGTAGGTGATGTCCCGGTCAAGCAGCGTCAGCCGGGCCAGGGAGACTTGCGGGACGGCGTGTCCGCTGCCGTCGACCAGCAGGGGCGAGAAGTATGTGATGCCCCCGTTTCCGCCGAAATAGAGCCTTCCGGACGAAGATTTGAAGGCTGCCCCGGAGCGGAATTCGTTACCCTGAAGGCCGTCGGAGGCGCGGTAGCTTGAGATTTTTCCCGTTTTTGGGGAGAGGTGGGACAGCCCGCTGGACGTGGATACCCAGATATCGCCGTTTCCGGCGCAGAGGATGTCCCGGATGACGTTGCCGGCCAGCCCGCCCTGTTCGGTGTACTGCGAGACCTGGCGGGTGCTCTCATTGACCCGGAAGAGTCCTTCTTCCGTCCCGAACCACAAGTCTCCGTCCGGGCTGCTGCAGATGGCATAGATGCGCAGGGGGAGTTTGTTCCCGGAAGGAATGGTGTAGGGAACAATCCGCCCGGCGGCGGGATCGTAGCAGTGGGGACCGTTGTAGGTGCCCACCCAGAGCAGGCCGGAAGCATCCAGGTGCAGGGCGCTCACCCAACGGTAGTCCTCGTCGATCTGCTGTCCGACCAGCCGGCGCGAGCCCGCGTCGATGATGGCCAGTCCTGCTCCATAGGTACCTACATAGACCAGGTCCCGGGCCGGATCGTAGGCGAGCGTGCGGATTCGCTCCGTACCGATCTTGTCCGAGTCGCGAAACTTTTTCAGCGTCGTGCCGCCTTCCAGGTAATACAGGCCGTCCAGATAGGTGCCGATCCAGATGGTGCCGTGGCGGTCGCCGGTCACGGCCATCACCGCGTTGTTGGTCAAGGCGGAATTGTCCCGGTTGAGATTGCGAGCGGTTTGGCCCGGGCGTGTGCCGTCGGTCGGGCGGACGAACAGGCCCGCGCCGTCGGTGGCGACCCACAGATTACGTCCGTCCTCATAGATGGACGTAATGACAGCGCTGTTCTCTCCTGGCCGCCCTCGGCTGCTGAAACCCAGGTAGGAAAAGCCGAACATGGATCGCGGTGCTACCAGCACGCCGGTATGGTACAGGCCCAGCCAGAGGTTGCCCTGTGAATCCTGGTAGCTGGACGTGACCTTCCAGTTCCCCGTGTCCTGTCGGAGGGAGGAGAGGCGGAGCTCTCCGATTTCTTCCGTTTCCGTGTTGAACTGGAGCAAGCCGCCGTTCTCGTTGCCCGCCAGGAAGGATCGCCCCTCACCCGGCGCAGCCTGGCTGTTGAAAATCACCGTGGCGGCAATGGTTGCGGCCGCCCGTGCACCCTTTGCCTTCCGGATGACGCCGGCGCCTGCCCGGACGACGAGCAGTCCGTCCGTACTTCCGAGCAGGATGTCGCGGGTGAGCGGGTCTTCGGCAATATCATTGACGCGGATCCTGTCACGCTTCCGGAGCAGGTCTGGACTCCAACTGAGATCCGTTGCTGGTTCCAGGCTATCTGCATCCAGGATGACAGGCAAGCCGTCTCCCGTTACGAGCCAGAGCCGCCGCGCACTGTCCAGGAACAAGGTATGGAAATGATCTGAATGGACGTGGCGGTAGATTTGTTCGCGGCGTTCGGGAATCAGTTTCCGGGTATCACAGTCGATGACGAAGATACCGGCTCCGCCCGTGGCAACATACAGAAGGCTGCCGCTGCTCCGCCCGGGGACCTCCAGCAGACGTCCGATATAGGGATTTGCTGCAGCGGCCTGGGGATTCGGCAACTCGAAGAGGCGGAAGGAATTATGTTCGGAATCAAAGATGTTCAAGCCGTTCGCCGTTCCCACCCATTTGGTGCCGCGGTTGTCCTCGAGCATATCGAGGACGGAGGTGCCGGACAGGCTGTTTTCGTTCTCGCGGTCATGCCGGAAGGACTCGAAACGCAGCCCGTCGAAACGGATGAGGCCGCCTTCCGTACACATCCATATATAACCGCTCCGGTCTTGATACAGCCGGTTGAGCTGCGAATTCGGCAGGCCGAATTCCGGGGTATAAAGGCGTGAGTTCTGCGCGGCGGCGGGCAGGAAACTGCAGGCGGCAAGCCCGAATAACAAGAAAATACGCCGGATTGTCATTTATGTTCCATTTGGTACAAAAATACAAATTCATTTCTAATCTCAATGGCTGTGTTACAAAACTGATAGCTTATGTAACGTGTTTGGCGCGCACCTGTTATTTAATAAGATAATTTTGTAACGTTAGTTTTGTGCGAATTCTACCAAACACATTAATCTCTATCAATTATGCAATTAAACCTTAAGAAAACGCTTGCAGTCGTGGCTTTAGGCCTGCTGGCGCCGCTGTTCGCTCTGGCACAGAGCATCCGCGTCTCAGGAACGGTCACAGATCAGAGCGGAGAAGCCGTCATCGGTGCTGGCATCGTGGTCCAGAACACCCAGAACGGAACCGTGTCCGGTGCAGACGGAACGTATTCCCTTTCTGTCCCGTCCGGGGCAATCCTGGAAATTTCTTCGATTGGCTACAAAACGCAGCTGGTCCCGGTCAGCGGAAGGAGCCGGATCGACATCGTCCTGGAGGAGGATGCCGAGACCCTAGAGGCGACTGTGGTCATCGGCTACGGTACAGCCCGCAAGTCGGACGTGACCGGTTCCATCATCTCGATGGAAGGCAACGAGTTGCGCGAGATCCCGGCGGCCGATGTCACTTATGCGTTGATGGGTCGCGTCGCCGGCGTGGACATGCAATCCACTTCGTCTAAGCCGGGTGCTTCCGCAACGATCCGTATCCGCGGCGAGCGTTCCCTGTCCGCTTCGAACGACCCGCTCATCGTATTGGACGGCATTCCGTTCATGGGCAGCCTGTCGGAAATCTCCACAAATGACATCAAGAGCATCGATATTCTCAAGGATGCCGCCTCCACCGCCATTTACGGTTCCCGCGGCGCCAACGGTGTCATCCTCATCAGTACTTATAAAGGAACGGTCGGCCAGGCGCCGAAGGTTTCCTTCAACGCCTACGCTTCCCTCAAAACCCCGATTAAGTACCCGATGATGACCGGCGCGAAGTACGTCCGTATGCGCCAGATGGCCGGCAAGTACTCGAACTCCATCGACGAGGCTGACAACATCAATACGGACTGGCAGGACATGGTGCTCCAGAACGGCTACACCCAGAACTATGAGGTGAGCGTGACCGGTGGCACCCAGGGCGGCAGCTACCGCTTCGGCACTTCCTACTATAAGGATCACGCGACGCTGCCCACGCAGGCGTACAACCGCATCTCCCTGAACGGCAGCATCGACCAGAAGATCGGCAATTACTTCCAGGTCGGCTTCTCCACCACCACGCAGTACGGCGCCAATACCGGCAATCAGGTCGGCTTAAACCTGCAGCTCTCCCCGCTCGTCAACCCGTACGATGCGGAGCACAACTTGAGGACGCGCATCAGCATGCCGATCGACGCCGATTGGTATATTATGGATCGTGCGCGTATCGAGCAACTTACCGCCGCGGGCATCTATAACAGCGAGTCCAATACGATCAGTACGTATAACAACGGTTTCCTTAAGTTCAACTTCCCCTGGATCGAGGGTTTGTCTTTCAAGGTCAGCGTCGGCCTGAACTACCGTCGCAACCGCGGAGGTTCCTTCACCGGCCAGGGTGTCGGCGCGACAACCGAGGCTACCCCGAACAGCGCATCCTGGTCCTTCAGCGAGAACTTCAACTGGACCGTCGAGAATCTGTTGAGCTATGACCGCATCTTCGCCGGTAAGCACCGGGTGAACTTCGTCGCACTCTACTCCGCCGAGCAGACCACCTCCAACGGCCAGAGCCTCTCCGGACAGAATATCCCGAACGAGCTCTTCCAGTGGTACAACATCGGCTCTGCCCTGGCCTCTGACATCAAGGTCAACACGGGCAGCTATTCGCAGTATGGACTGATGTCCTACATGGCCCGTCTGATGTATTCCTATGACGACCGCTATATGATTTCCGCGGCAGTCCGGTCCGATGCCTCTTCCCGTCTTGCTCCCGGTCATCAGTGGCACACCTATCCGGCCGTGTCCATCGGTTGGAACATACACAAGGAGCCGTTCATGCAGGGTACTTCCCGCTGGATGGACGAACTTAAGCTCCGCGTCGGCTACGGCGTAACGTCCAACCAGGCCGTGTCGCCGTACTCCACCCTCGGCTCCCTGTCCACCAAGGTGTACAACTACAACGAAGATAAATATGCCACCGGCTATTATGTATCCACGCTTCCCAACACCGAACTCGGCTGGGAGTATTCCAACACCTGGAATTTCGGTTTGGACTATTCCTTCTTCAAGGGCCGTCTGCGTGGTACCATCGAATACTACCGCGTAGACACCAAGGACATCCTTCTCAAACTGAATTTGCCGTCATCGGCCGGCGTTTCCAGCACCACCGCCAACATCGGTGCCACGCAGAACCGCGGTGTCGAATTCACGGTCAACGGCACCATTCTGGAGAAGGGTGACTGGAAGTGGGATGCTGGTCTGAACATCTACGCCAACCGCAACAAGCTCGTCGCTCTTGCCGACGGTACGACGGAGGACAAAGGCAACCGCTGGTTCGTGGGCTTCCCTCTTAACTGCATCTATGACTACGAGTATGACGGCCTCTGGCAGGAGAATGACCCGTATATGGACATCCTCGAGCCCAGCAACGTCGACGCGGTTACCGGGTACAAGGGGTCGCTCGGTATGATCAAGGTCAAGTACCATGGCGAATACAACGAGGACGGCACGCCGAAGCGCGCCATCAACTCCAACGACCGGATGCCGTACAGCGCCGAGGCTCTTTTTATGGGCGGCTTCAACACCCGGCTTTCCTGGAAAAACCTCGACCTTGCCATCATCGGCGACTTCCAGGTCGGCGGAATCTTCATGTCCTCGCTGCACACGGGCTATGACAATCTGATGAGCGGCCGCCGCGGCCAGATCGATGTCGACTACTGGACGCCGGAGAATCCGAACGTCAAATACCCGCGCCCGGGCTCCACGATCGTCACCGATTCGCCCAAGTATGCGTCCCTGATGGGTCAGTTCAACGGCACCTACGCCAAGGTCCAGACCATCACGCTCGGTTACACCATGCATCGCCTGCCCTTCATCCAGAAGCTTGGCATCAGCAACCTCCGGGTGTATTTCACCGCCCAGAATCCTTTCGTGATCTACTCCGCCTTTACCGCCGAGACTGGCCTTATCCACCAGGGTAACGCCCGTTCCGGCCGCATGGCGAGCTTCTCCAACAGCACTCCGCAGACGCACAACTTTCTGCTCGGTATCAATCTGACTTTCTAACAGCGCAACGATATGAAAAAGATATTCAAACTCATGCTGGTTATCGGCGGCACGCTGGTCCTGTTCGCTTCCTGCAACAAGATTCTTGAAGAGCATCCGAAGACCATCTATACGCCCGATTATTTCGGCACGCCGGCTGGTGTGGAAGGCGGTCTGACCGCTCTGTATTCCCACCTGCGTGACGTGTACGGCGATCCGTACACCTGGTCCGACCTCGAAGGAGCCACGGACGAGACCACGTTCTCGAACAGCGGCTTCCGTGGCAACGATTTCTCCACCGGAGCCAACGTAACGGCCGACAACTGCCCGAAGTCCGGTTTCTGGAACTTCACCTACATCAATACTGCCAACGGTATCATCAAGAATGCGACCGAAGGGGGCATGGCTGAGTCCCTGATCGCGGAGGCGCGTTTCTTCCGGGCATTCTATTACTTCGACCTGGTCCGCATCTTCGGGGGCGTGCCGCTTGACCTGGGCTCCGGCGAACTGGAATTCAACACCAGCGCCGTCCGTATCTCGACCCGCAACACCGTCGAGGAAGTTTACCAAAAGTGCATCTTCCCGGACCTGGAGTATGCCCTGAAGAACATCCCTGATACGCCGCGTATCGGCGGCGCCCTGTCCAAGACGGCTGTGCGCATCCTCCTGTCCCGCGCCTACCTGACCTATGGCTGGTGGCTGGAGAACCCGAAGGGACTTATGACCTATCCCGAGTGCAACCGCAACGCCGGCGAAGCGAAGTCCTACTTCCAGAAGGCGTATGATCTGGCGATCCAGGGTATCGACAATCCTGGTCCGTTCGGCCTGGAATCCTCCTTCTACAAGGTATCCCTTGGACAAAACGACTACAACAAGGAGCAGGTTTTCTACTCCGACCGTACCGAAAAGTCCGCGCAGTACAACGGCGCGCCTGTCACCGGCTGGGATCAGGGAACGAACTTCGTCTGCTGGTTCCACCAGTGGAATTACTCCGCAGCGAGCTGCAAGGACAACAACGGGAATGTTACCATCCCGATGCAGCGTACCGACAGCCAGTTCTTGGGCCGTCCATGGACGCGTATGGCTCCGACGCACGAAGCGTTACACACCTTCACGGACATCGACATGGACTCCCGTTTCGACGGTACGTTTACTTGGATCTTCCGCGCCAACTTCGATCAGTTCGGCGACAAGACAATCGAGTGGTATGAGGGTCCGCATGGTAACCATATCGGCCCCAAGGAGGCCTTCCTGACCTTCCTTCCCTATGTGGACGAGACCGTACAGTATCCTGAAACCCTGCCCGGAAACCTCGTCGACCAGGGCTTCGGCGTCAAAGAAGGCGTTGATTCCTACGTCATCGACCTGCGCGGCATCAACCGCTTCACCTATCCGGGACTCTGGAAGCAGGGACCGTACCGTACCAACACCGGTTCCCCGGCAGGTCCCGGCGAAGCGAACGTCGGTTCGACGCGTCCGTACATCATCTACAAGTTCTCCGAGCTCTACTTCATCGCTGCGGAGGCTCAAGTCAAGGGCGCTACCGCCCAGGCAGGCAGGTCGGCCTACGACCTGATCAACGTGATCCGCGCCCGCGCTGCCAAGTGGGAATTCAAGAACAACGAGCAGAAGAAGTACGAGGCCGACTTCAGCGCCGAGCTGACGGCCAAAACCCCGAACCCTGTGACCATTGACTTCCTCCTGGACGAGATGCTTCGCGAGTATTACGGCGAGGGCAAGCGCTGGTTCGACCTGGCGCGCACCCAGCAGTGGCTTGAGCGAGCCCTGACCTACACGATCACGGAGACGCAAAAAACCCATACGCCCGTCACGAACACCCGCAATATCATTGAACTTAACTACATGAACCCGATCCCGCAGGGTCAGATCAATGCCATGCAGATGTCGGAGGATGAGAAGAAGGCTTACCAAACCCCGGGCTACTGGCTGGAATAGTTGAACGCGTTATTGGTTAAATAAGAATATGGTTGGAACGGAAAGGGCGCCCGCCAGGGACGCCCTTTCTACTTTTGAGATGTGCGTAAAATAACGCATATTTGTATCATGCTTACGATAAAGACACAGTCACGTACCGGCATGATTGCTGCGACGCTGGCTTTTCTGGGGTCGTGGGGTTTTTTCCTGTTCGCCTACCCGTATCACCTGATGCGCCGAGAGCAGATGAACCTGTTCCTTTTCGACTGGGATTACATTCTCCAGACTTACCGGGGCTCCGGGTGGCTGGCCCGCGTCCTGAGCGATTTCCTGGAGCAGTTCTTCCTTGCGGCCGTTCCGGCATCGCTCATCATTGCGTTGCTGCTGACGGGCATCGGTGTGGTCGTGTACCGGATTTGCCGGTGTTTTCTGGGGAAGTGGCCGTCCCTGGGCGTCGCGACGCTCTTTTTCGTCTGGTCCTTCCTGCGGGAGACGGGAAATCTTTACCAAACCCGCTATACTGTCGCCACGCTGATATACCTCGCACTGGTGCTGTTGGCGCTGCAGTTCAGGAAAGTCTGGCTCCGGCCTGTCGCGGGCGTGCTGTTGCTTGCGCTTGGCGCCTGGACTATCGGGTCACCGATCCAGAGCGTTTACGGCAAGGCCTGGAGCATGCCCCGTTTCAACTACGAACGGGTCATCGGCTTGGACGTCGAAACCGCTCGCGAGCATTGGGATAAGGTTCTGCTCCTCTCCAAAAAAGATCTTTTTATGGAGGAGGCAAGCTATTGTTACAACCTGGCGATTGCGATGAAAGGGCGCCTGGGCGATGATCTTTTCAACCATTCGCAGAACCATCATTATACTCTCCTGTCCCCGGCATCCTCGGATCAGACCGTCTTAACCAACACCATGGCCGGGGAGGCCTGGTTCCATTTGGGCGACATGACGCAGGCGGAACAGAGTTCCATCACATCGCTGCAAGCCTCGCCCAAGCACACCGGGACGCGTTTCCTGGTACGCCTGGCCCGGGTGAATCTGATTTCTGGCGAGGACGTTGCTGCGATGAAATACCTGAGCATTCTCAGCAAGACGCTTTTTTATGGAAAATGGGCGCGGAGCATGATGCTCGGCCGTCAGGACGAAGCTGCGCGGAAGCAGATCGAAGCGGCGCGCGCCAGGCTGCTCCGAAAAGATTTTGTCCATCAGAGCGAACGCCCCCGGGATATTCTGCAAGGCCTGCTGGAAGCCGATCCGGCCAATTCCTTGGCGCGCAACTACCTGCTCTGCTACGACCTGATGTGCTATGATCTGGACCGGTTCATGGCAGATTATGAGCAGGAACGGATCAATGCCCGCATTTACCACGAAGCCATCCTCATCTGGCTCAGCCAGAACAATAGGCTGACGCCGGAGCAGGTCAGAAGCTACGGCGTGGACCTCTCGACCGTCGACCGGATGGACCGTTTCGGCAGGAATCCCGCCAAATACAAGAACACCTATTGGTATTACTACATGAAAGCGATGTACGAGCAACAGTAAGACATGCGAAACAGAATAGCATATATATTACTGACAGTCCTGGCATGTATGGTGCTGCCGGGTTGTGGCGGCCGGGATTATTACACCGTGACGGATGGCAGCGGAGGTCCGCTCGTCATCTATCCGGACTACAAGGACGTAACCATTCCAGAGAAGATTGCGCCCTTGAATTTCCGTTACGCGATGGCGGACGTCCGCCGGGCGCGGACCACCTTCACCCTGGACGACAAATCCGTCACCCTCAAGGGAACGGAGGTAAAATGGCGTCTGAGCGCATGGAAGGCCTTTTTGGCCGGCGCGGCGGGGCAGACCGTCACGGTGTCGGCGGAGGCTGTTGTGGACGGACAGTTGGTTTCAGACCAGTGGTCCTTTTTCGTTAGCGAGGATCCAATGGACGGCTGGCTGACTTATCGCCTCATTGAGCCGTCCTACCAGATGTACAACGAGGTGTCGATCATGGAGCGCTGTGTCGAGAACTTTGAGGAAACCGTCATCAGCGACTACAAGCATACGGACAACGCCTGCATGAACTGCCATATTCACGGTCAGTCGCGTGGGGATTATTCCCTATTCTATATCCGCGGACCCAAGGGCGGCTCCATTCTGAACCAGAATGGAAAGCTCCGGAAACTGACACTCAACGTGGACGGAATGCTTTCTTCGACCGTTTACGGGGATCTTCATCCGGACGGCCGCTTCGGCGTGTTCTCAACCAATGTGGTCCTTCCGAGTTTTCACACGCTGGCCGGCGCACGCATGGAGGTCTATGATTCCGCTTCGGATCTTACTGTCGCTGATTTCGAGAACAACAAGATGATCAACGTCCCGCATGTCGCGCGGCCGGACAAGTTCGAGACGTTTCCCTGTTTTTCCGCCGACGGCAGGTCGGTGTATTACTGTGTAGCGGACACCCTGCCGGTGCCGCAGCAGATTTTCGACGTGAAGTACGACCTGGTCCGGGCGGACTTCGACCCGGCGACCGGCCGTATCGGCGAGCAGGTGGACACGATCTGGAATTGCCGTGTCAACAACGGCTCCGTATGCCATCCCAAGGCATCGCCGGACGGGCGCTGGCTGATGTTCACCGTGGCCGACTACGGAACGTTCCCGCTCTTCCATGCCGAGTGCACCCTGTACCTGGCTGACCTCAAGACGGGAGAGATCCGTCCGCTGGACGAGATCAAGGGCGACAAATCCGACTCCTACCATAGCTGGTCCTCGAACAGCCGCTGGTTCGTATTCGCGAGCAAGCGCGGCGACGGCCAGTACGGAAAGCCGTATTTCTGCCACCTGGATGCGGAGGGGCGCACGACCAAACCATTCGTCCTGCCACAGAAGTCTTCCCGCTTTTATACCTACACCCTGAAGTCGTTCAATGTTCCCGATTTGGGAGACGCTTCCACCGGCATGACTGTCCGCGATGTGCAGAAGCTGATGAAGATGGAGGACGAGGGCTTCAGTCAAGCAGACTTATGAGATATGCGAAAAAAAACGCATATTTGTATTTCGGATATTTTGAATATGAAGAAAATCAGAATCAGCCCCGCTCTTATTGCCGCGGCCCTGGCGTTCTTGGGCGCGTGGGGCTTTTTCTGGTTCGTGTATCCCTACCATCTGCTCCGCCGGGAGCAGATGAACCTGTTCGCGTTCGACGCGGACTATATCAGCCAGACCTACCGGGGATCCGCGTGGCTGGCCCGCTTTGCGGGCGACTTCCTGGAGCAGTTCTTCCTGTTTCCCGGGGTGGGCGCGCTCATCGTGGCGCTGCTGCTGACGGGAATCGGCGTGGTCGTGTACCGGATCTGCCGGAAGTTCCTGGGCCGATGGCCGTCCCTGGCTATCGCCGCCGTGTTCTTCGCCTGGTCTTTCCTGCGGGAAACGGGCAACCTCTACATCACCCGGTACACCGTGGTCTCGCTGGGGTATCTTTCCCTGGTTTTGCTTGTGCTTCAGTTCAGGAAGGTCTGGCTCAGGCCTGTTGCCGGTGTTCTGATGCTTGCCTTCTGGGCCTGGGCGTTGGGCGCGCCGTTCCACAAATACTATGGTAAGCCGTGGGGTGTACCCATCATCGAGTACGACCGGGTGATCGGCCTCGATACTGAGATCGCCCGCGAGAACTGGGACAAGGTCGTCCGGCTCTCCAAGAAGGACCTCCATATGGTGGAGTCCAGTTACTGCTACAACCTCGCGTATGCGATGACGGGAAAGCTGGGCGACGCGCTTTTCAACTATGTGCAGAACCACCAGTACACCCTGCTGATCCCGGTATCGATAGACAACAGCCTGTTTACCAACATGCTGGCCGGGGAGGCCTGGTTCCAGCTGGGCGATATGACCGTGGCGGAACAGAGCGCCATCACCGCGCTGCAGGCATCTCCCAAGCATACCGGCGTGCGCTTCCTGGTCCGCCTGGCCCGCGTGAACCTGACCATGGGAGAAGAAGCCTCCGCGCAAAAATACCTCAACCTGCTTTCCCGGACGCTTTTCTACGGGAAGTGGGCCCGGAGCATGATGCCCGGGAATCAGGATGAAGCCACGCGCGCCCAGATCGCAGCGGCGCACGCGCGCCTGGCGAAAAAGGATTTCGTGCACCATTCGGACCGGCCCCGCCAGGTCCTCCGCGAACTGCTGGACGTCGATCCCGGCAACCTCCCGGCCCGGAATTACCTGCTCTGCTACGACCTGATGAGTTACAATCTGGACGGGTTCATGGAAACGTATGCGGCGGACATGATCCCGGGCCACGTGTACAACGAGGCCATCCTGATCTGGCTCAGCCAGAACGGCAGGCTGGCGCCGGACCAGCTCTCCCGCTACGGGGTGCCGGCCTCGGAAGTCGACCGGATGGGCCGCTTCGGCCGGAATCCCGGCGCCTTCAAGAATACCTACTGGTACTACTACCTGAAAGCCATGAACGAGCAGCAATAGACCATGAGAACCTCATTGATTTCCAGACTGTTCCTTGCCGGGCTGCTCTGCCTGGCGCTGCCGGGCTGCGGCGGAAGGGACCTTGCCGTCGCCCCGGACGGAAGCGCCGGGCCGCTCGTGATCTACCCGGACTACAAGGAGGTGACCATCCCGGCGAACATCGCCCCGCTGAACTTCCGCTACGCGATGCCGGATGTCCGGAAGGCGAAGACCACATTCTCCCTCGGCGACCGGACGGTCACGATCCGGGGCGCGGAGGTGGAATGGCGCCTGGGCGCCTGGAAGGCCTTCCTGGCCGGTGCGGAGGGGAAGACGATCACGGTCAGGGCGGAAGCCGAGGTGGGCGGGCAGCCGCTGACCGACCAGTGGTCCATCTTCGTAAGCGAAGACGGGATGGACGGCTGGCTGACCTACCGGCTCATCGAGCCTTCCTACCAGATGTACAACGAAGTTTCCATCCGGGAACGCTGCGTGGAGAATTTCAGGGAAACGATTATCTGTGACCACACCCTGACAGACAACGCCTGCATGAACTGCCACGTCCACGGCCAGTCGCGCGGGGACTACTCCCTGTATTACATCCGCGGCCCCAAGGGCGGTTCCATCCTCAATCAGGACGGCAAGCTGCGCAAGCTGACGCTGAACGCCCCCGGGATGCTCTCCGCCACCGTTTACGGCGAGCTCCACCCGTCCGGCCGCTTCGGCGTGTTCTCCACCAACATCATCATCCCCAGCTTCCACACCCTGGCGGGCACGCGGATGGAGGTGTACGACACGGGGTCGGACCTGACGGTGGCGGACTTCGAGAAGAATGAGATGATCAACCTGCCCCACATCGCCCGGGCGGACAAGTTCGAAACCTTCCCGTGTTTTTCCGCCGACGGCAGGTCGGTGTATTACTGCGTGGCGGACACCGTCGCGGTGCCGGAGGGGATCTTCGAGCTGAAGTATAACCTGGTGCGGGCGGACTTCGACCCGGAAAACGGACGGATTTCCGAACAGGTGGATACCGTCTGGAACGGACGCGCCAACAACGATTCCGTCTGCCATCCCAAGGCATCGCCGGACGGGCGCTGGCTGATGTTCACCGTGGCCGACTACGGGACGTTCCCGCTTTTCCATACCGAATGCACCCTGTACCTGGCCGACCTCAGGACGGGGGAGATCCGTCCGCTGGACGAGATCAAGGGCGACAAGTCCGACTCTTACCACAGCTGGTCCTCGAACAGCCGCTGGTTCGTATTCGCGAGCAAGCGCGGCGACGGCCAGTACGGAAAGCCTTACTTCTGCCACCTGGATGCGGAGGGGCGCACGACCAAGCCCTTCGTCCTGCCGCAGAAGAACTCCCGCTTCTACAACTATACCCTGAAGTCGTTCAACGTTCCGGACCTGGGGAACGCCTCCACCGGCATGACGCCGCGTGACGCCCGTCGGATGTACAAGGCGGAGAACGAAGTTTTCAGCCAGGCAAACCTGTAATCCAAACACACGAGAAATATGCGTAAATCCTTTGTTCTGAATGTCCTGGCGGGCGCCTTCCTGCTGTCCGCCTGCAGCCGTCCCGTTCCCGTGGCGCAGGACGGCACCGAACTCTGGCTCGCCGCCGGGCGCCCCTATGCGGAGGTCCTCGCCTCCGTGCAGGCGAAGGTCGATCCCGCCCTGCCCGCCGAAGGCTTCCATATCTACGACGACGGAGCGCAGCGCGTCATCGCCGCGGGCTCCGAGGCGGGCCTGCGTTACGGCGTGTACGCCCTGCAGCGCGCCGAGGTGCTGGGCCAGGCCGGCCCGGGCATCGACATCTCGGAAAAGCCGTACTACGACCTGCGCCTGCTCAACCATTGGGACAACCTGGACGACACCGTGGAGCGCGGCTATGCCGGCAAGTCGATGTGGGAGTGGACATCCGCGTCCATCCCGGAGGCGCGCATCCGCCATTACGGCGAACTCTGCGCGTCCGTCGGCCTGAACGGCGCGGTGCTCAACAACGTCAACTCCAACCCGCTGGTCCTGGACGCGGAGCACATCGCCCGCGTGGCGAAGATCGCGGACATCCTGCGGGAATACGGCATCCGGACCTACCTTTCCATCAAATGGACGAGCCCCATCGCCCTGAGCGGCCTGAAGAGCGGCGACCCGCTGGACCCGAAGGTCCGCCAGTGGTGGAAGGACAAGGCGGCTGAGATATACGCCGCCATCCCCGACTTCGGCGGCTTCCTGGTGAAGGCCAATTCCGAGGGCCAGGCCGGCCCGCAGGACTACGGACGCACCCACGCCGACGGCGCCAACATGCTCGGTGAGGCGGTGGCCCCCTTCGGCGGCATCGTGATGTGGCGTGCCTTCGTGTACAGCCCCACCAGCCCCGACCGCGCCAACCAGGCCGTGGAGGAGTTCCTGCCGCTGGACGGCAAGTTCGCGGACAACGTGATCGTCCAGATCAAGAACGGTCCCGTGGACTTCCAGCCGCGCGAGCCCTTCAGCCCGCTTTTCGGCCAGCTCAGGGACACGAAGATGATGATGGAATTCCAGATCACGCAGGAATACCTGGGCTTCTCCAACCACCTGGCCTATCACGGCACCACCTGGGAGGAGTGCCTGGACAGCGACACCTACCGCGACGGTCCCGGCTCCACCGTGGCGAAGATGGTCACGGCCATCGCCGGCGTGGCGAACACCGGCCAGGACCCCAACTTCTGCGGCTATTTCTTCGCGCAGTCCAACTGGTATGCCTTCGGCCGCCTGGCCTGGAACCCGGAACTGGATGCCGAGCAGATCGCTGACGAATGGATCCGCCAGACCTTCCTCAAGCCGGCCGGCGTTTCCGACAAGACCTACGAGGCGAAGTTCATCGCCCCCGTGCGCGACATGATGATGGCCTCCCGCGAGGCGGTCGTCAACTATGAGATGCCCCTGGGCCTGCACCACCTCTTCGGCGGTACGCACTACGGCCCGGCGCCCTGGGACCGCGTCGGCCGTCCCGACTGGACGCCTGCCTATTACCACAAGGCGGACTCGCTGGGCATCGGTTTCGACCGCACCCCCACCGGCTCCGACAACGTACACCAGTACCACGAGCCGCTTACCTCGACCTATGCCGACCTGGCCACCTGCCCGGAGAACCTGCTGCTCTGGTTCCACCACCTGCCGTGGGACTACAAGCTTTCCTCGGGCCGCACGCTCTGGGACGAGATCTGCCTGCATTACGACACCGGCATCCGGCAGGTGGAGGAGTTCCGCCGCACCTGGGACGGCCTGGAGCCGTACGTAAGTCCGGCGCTGTTCGCCGAGGCGAAACGTAAGCTGGAGATCCAGCAGCACGACGCCGAATGGTGGCGGGACGCCTGCGTGGGCTATTTCCAGACCTTCTCGAAGCGGCCGCTGCCGTCCGACGTGCGTCCGCTCCGCCTGCCCATCGACTCGCTGGAGTTCCACCAGCTGAAGTCCGACCAGCTCGGCATGCCGGTCTTCGACGATGACCTCCGCGTGGTCATCCTGCCTCCGCGCAGGATGATGCGCCGTCCGCAGTAAGATATGAAAAAGATCCTGACCTCCCTGGCGCTGGCGTTATTGACGCTCGGCGCCTTCGCGCAGACCCGCGACTGGGTCACCACCTGGGCCACCGCCCTGCAGATCGCCGAGCCGCACAACAACCCGCCCGCACCCGGCCTGGCCGGCAATTCCTTCCGCCAGATCGTGCAGGTGTCCATCGGCGGCAAGTCCCTGCGGCTGCACCTGAGCAACCTGTTCAACGAAGATGAAACGGAAATCCTGGGCGTGGAGATCGCCCGGGCGGCGACGATGGGCGCGAGCCCCGAAATCCTGCCCGGCTCCACCGTGGAACTGACTTTCGGCGGACGCCGTTCCTTCACGATGGCGCCCGGGAAAGAGGTGGTGTCCGACCCGGTCCGTTTCAAGCTCGCCGAGCGGGAGAACCTCGCCGTTACCATCCATTACGGCAAGATCTCCGCGACGCGCCTGACCAGCCACCCCGGCTCGCGCACGACCTCCTACATCGCCGCCGGCAACACGACGGACTTCTCGGCCCCCGTGGCGAAGACGGACCACTGGTACACCATCAGCGCCATCGACGTCAAACCCCGCCGCCGCAGCGCCGCCATCGCCGTGCTGGGCGACTCCATCACGGACGGCCGCGGCACCACCACCAACGGCCAGGACCGCTGGACCGACCAGTTGTCCCGTTCGCTGCTCTCCGACCGCCGGACGCGCAACCTTTCCGTGCTGAACTTCGGCCTGGGCGGCAACTGCATCCTGCGCGGCGGCAACGGGCCCACGGCCCAGAGCCGCTACCGGCGGGACCTCTTCGGCCCGCGCGGGGTGAAGTACGTCATCCTGTTCGAGGGCACGAATGACCTGGGCGGCAGCCGGGACGGCGTGGCCACGGCCGAGCAGATCAAGGCCGTCTTCCGGGACATCATCCGGGAGGCGCACGAGCGCGGCATCCGGGTGATCGGCGCTACGGTGACTTCCGCCGTAGGCAGTTTCTACCAGCGGGGGGGCGAGCACGAGAAGGGCCGCCAGGCGCTCAACGCGTGGATCCGGGAGAGCGGGGAGTTCGACGGCGTGATCGACTTCGACCGGATCACCGCCGGTCCGGACGACCCCACGCGCATCAACCCGGCCTTCCTCTTCGAGAACGACTGGCTGCACCTCAATGCCGACGGCTACCGCCTGATGGGCACGAGCATCGACCGGAGCCTGTTTTATTGATTTCTTACGGAGGATTTGCTATTTTTGTGCAAATGCCTCGTCTGAAACGCATATGGAGGACGTCGGCACTGGCTGCCGTCCTCTTTTTCGTTACCCATCCCGTTTCCGCCCAGTTCTACACGCAGGGCGCCGATCCGGGCGGGCTGCGCTGGAGCAGCGTGGAAACGCCGACCTACCGGGTGATCTATCCCCGGGGGCTGGATTCGCTCGCACGGGCCTACGCCGTGACGCTGGAGCGCGTCGCCACGCCCGTGGGCGGCAGCATCGGCTTCCGGCCGAATGCGGCTTACCGGAGCAAGATGCCCGTGGTGCTGCACCCCTGGACGGCCCAGTCCAACGGCCAGGTCACCTGGACGCCGCGGCGGATGGAGCTGCTGACGGTGCCCGACGCCTTTTCCGCCGACCCCACCCCCTGGCTCCTGCAGCTGGCCGTGCACGAGTCGCGCCACGTCGCGCAGATGCAGCCCGGGGCCTCAGCGCCCTTCCGCTGGCTGCGCGTGCCCGGCGGGGAACTGGCCGCGGGCGGCCTTTCCGCCGTGTACGGTGGCCCGGCCTTCCTGGAAGGCGACGCCGTGGTGGCGGAAACGGCCCTGACGCAGGCGGGGCGCGGCCGGACGGCGGATTTCCTGGAATACTACCGGGTGAGCTTCGCCGCGGGCGATTTCCGGGATTACTGGCGCTGGCGCTACGGCTCCCAGCGCTATTATACCCCCGACTATTACCGGGCCGGCTACCTCGCTATCGGCGGCATCCGCGCCCTGTATGGCGTTCCGGACCTCACGGAACGCTTCTACCGGCGCATCGCCGACCACGGCGGCGTGGCTTTCCTCAACTGGGACAAAACCGTCCGGGAAGCCACCGGCAAGCCGTTCCGGCAGGCCTTTGCCGAAGTCTGCGACAGCCTGCAGGCCTTCTGGGCGGCGGACGAAGCGGCCCGCGGGCCTTTCATTCCTTCGGAAAGCGTCAGCGCCACGCCGCGCCGCTTTACGGAGTTCCGGAACCTGACCGCCGCCGGGAACGGCCTGTATGCCGTCCGGACCGGCATCACCCGCCCGGCCCGGCTGGTGCGCCTGGATGCGGGCGGCAAAGATACGCCGCTCACCCTGCTGGGCGCTTCCACCTCGCATCCCCGTTTCAGCGGGGCCACCGGCCGCCTGTATTGGAGCGAGGTGGTCCCCGACGCCCGCTGGCCGCTGCGTTCGTGGTCGGTGGTCCGCATCTCCGACGGGCAGACCTCCCGTCCGCTGACGAAAAAGACACGCTATTTCCATCCGGCCCCCGCACCGGACCGTCCGGTGCTCGCCGTGACGGAATATCCCGCCGACGGCAGCAGCCGCGTGGTCCTGCTGGATGCCCGCGACGGCAGCGTGCTCGAGGTGCATCCGGCCCCGGCGGGCCTGCAGGTGCTCGAGACCGCCTGGGCGGGCGGGGAACTGTATGCCTGCAGCATAGACGACGCGGGTGCGGGCATTTTCCGCGTGGCGGACTTTTCGCCCGTCCTCTCTTCAAAACCCGTCAGCATCAAACAGTTGCAAGGGGATGCGGAGGGCCGCCTGCTCTTCACCAGCGACCACAGCGGGGTGAACGAACTGTATTCCCTGGATCCTGCCGGCGGCGAGCTCCTGCAGCTGACGGCAACGCGCTTCGGCGCTTCCGATTTCGAGATCCTGCGCGACACCCTTTTCTACAGCTGCCTGCAGCCCGAAGGGCGGCTCGTCTGCAAGACCGCCCTGTCGGAACTGGCGCCCAGGCCGGCCGACTGGTCCGCGCTGCCGCGCCATCCTTTCGCGGAGGAGCTTTCGGCGGGCGAGCCGCTCGCCGTGAACCCCGAAGCGGAAGTTGAAGTGAGCGAACCGAAGCCTTACGGCAAACTTGCGCACCTGCTGCATTTCCATTCCTGGCTGCCCTTGTATCTCGACTACGACGCGGTGGACAATCTCTCGCTGGCCACGCTCGAGCAGGACGCCGGCCTGGGCGCCACCGCCTTCTGGCAGAACGACCTGGGGACGGGCTTCGGGTCGCTGGGCTACCACGCGGGTGTCTCGGAAGGCGTCTGGCGCCACTCCGCCCACGCCAAGGTCTCCTACACAGGGCTCTATCCGGTCCTGGATGCTTCGCTGGACCTGGGCGGCCGGGAAGCGCTCGGATACTGCGTGGAAGAAACAGACGGCCGGAAAGCGCTGAAGGCCGGACCGCTCGGAAATGCGTCCGTCTCGGGCCGCCTGCGGGCCTACATCCCCTGGAATTTCTCGTCCGGCGGCTGGCTGCGCGGGCTCGTTCCCTCCGCCATGCTGCTTTTCAGCAACGACCGCTTCGAAAGCGGCGCCCCGATGAACCGGACGACCTTCAGCCTGCGCGGCTATATCATGCAGCGCACGCCCCCGTCCCGCCTGTACCCCCGCTTCGGCGTCGGAGCCGAACTGGGCGGGAGTTTCCGCTGGGTGCCGGGCCTGATCGCCCCGTCGGGCTATTTCTCCCTGTACGGCTACCTGCCCGGCCTGCACGAGACGCACGGCCTCCGGTGGAGCGGCCTGCTGTCCCGCCGCATCGGGACGGGAACTTTCTGCGAAGCGCACGCCAACCTGGCGCCGCGCGGCTTCACGGGCGCCGTGAACGCCCACCTCGCCGCCTATCCCGTGCAGTTCAAGGCCTCGCTGGACTACAAGATGCCGCTGCTGCCCGTGGACCGTGCCCTGCTGGGGCCGGTGGCCTATCTGCGCAACTTCGAACTGACCCTGCACGGAGACCGGACCGCGTTCAGTTCCTCGAAAGAAAGCGGCTCCCTGCTGAGTGCCGGGGCCGACTTCGCCGCGGTGCTGGGCAACCTGGCCTGGATTCCCTACCCCACCCGCATCGGGGTGTCGTACAGTTTCCTCGGCGGCGTGTCCTTCGCGGATCTTGCCGGCCAGGGGCTCGTGGACGGACACCATGCCTTCTCCCTTCTTTTCAGTGTGGAATTGTAATGTAGAGTTTTTTCGCTAACTTTATACCTTTGGATGAGTACAAAGGCTTTCATATTGGGTCTGACGCTGGCTGCGCTGCTGCTGCCGGGCTGCCGGCCGGGCGTTTCGAAGCAGCCGCAGGCGCCGGAGCTCCGCGCCTTCCGTTATCCGGACATTCCCGCCGTGTACACCGATCCCGCCGAGCGGCAGGCGTGGTTCCTGGACCATTTCTGGGACGATTTCTTCGCCGGCGACGGGCCCTGTGACACGGGTGCCGTGCTGGGCGTGCGTCGTGAGGACGTGGAGAAGCAGGTGGCGATGTACATCGAACTGCTGCACGGGCTTCCCCTGGAGCCGGCACAGGACCGGATGCGTCGGCTGTTCCGCCGGGTGGAAGACCGGCAGGCTGCCGATACCGCCTCGCTGGTGTACCTGATGATGGAGGAGATCGTGGCGCACTACCTTTACGATCCCAACTCCCCGGTGCGCGACGAAGACTTGTATCTTCCTTATGTAGAAGGGCTTGCGGAGTCCCGTTTCACGCGGGAGGAAGCCCGGCCGGGCTATGTGTACCAGCGCCGGATGTGCGCCCTGAACCCGGTGGGCACCCCCGCCGCGGACTTCCGTTTCACCGACGCCCGCGGCCGCACGCACAGCCTGTACGAAGTGCAGGCGGACGCCACCCTGCTCTTCTTCAGCAACCCGGGCTGCTACGCCTGCCAGCAGATCATCAACACGCTGCAGGCCGTGCCGGGTATGGAAACGATGCTCCGCGACGGCACGCTTGCGGTCGTGAACGTGTATATCGACGAGGACGTGGCCGCCTGGCGGGAGTATGAACCCAACTATCCCCGGGCCTGGCTCTGCGGCTACGACGCCGCGGGGCTCATCCGGAGCGACCGCCTGTACAACGTGCGGGCGATTCCGTCGCTGTATTTGCTGGACGGGCGGAAGCGCGTCCTGATGAAAGACGCGCCCGTGGAGCGGGTGGTCTCCTGGCTGCAAAACCAACAAAACACATAATGATATGACTACCATCAAGAGAAAACTGTGGGGCAGGACCCCGGAAGGAAAAGCCATCTTCAAGTACACGATGACCAACGGAAGCGGCGCTTCTGTGGTGCTGGGCAGCGTGGGTGCGGCGATCGTGGGCGTGAACGTCCCCGACAAGGACGGCAAGCTGGACGACGTGGTGCTCGGCTACGGCAAGGCGGAGCGCTATTTCAGCGACGGTCCGTTCCTGGGCAAGTGCCCGGGCCGCTTCGCCAACCGCATCGCGAAGGGTAAGTTCACCCTGGACGGCAAGGAATACACCCTTCCCATCAACAACGGCCCCAACCACCTGCACGGCGGTCCCGAGGGCTTCGCGGACCAGGTCTGGGATTCCCGCAAGCACAAGGGCGGCGTGGAGTTCAAGTATGTCTCGGCCGACGGCGAGATGGGCTATCCCGGCAAGCTGGTGGTCGTGGCGCGCTATGAGTGGAGCGAGGAGAACGAGCTCCGCCTTACCTTCAGCGCCCGGTCCGACGCCCGCACCGTCGTCAACCTGACGAACCACGCCTATTTCAACCTGAACGGCGGCGGTTCCATCCTGCGCCAGTTCCTGAAGCTGAACTGCTCGGAATACCTCCCGACCGACGCGACCCTCATCCCGCTGGGCGATCCGGAGCCGGTGGCGGGCACCCCGATGGACTTCCTGAACGGAAAGACCCTCGGCCGCGACATCAAGAAGGACTTCCCGGCCCTGAACTACGGCAAGGGCTACGATGCCTGCTTCGTCATCGACGGTTACCGCAAGGGCCAGCTCCAGGAGGCTGCCGAACTGTGGTCCAACCGCAGCGGGCGCACGCTCAAGGTCTTCACGACCCAGCCGGGCATCCAGGTCTATACGGGCAACTGGCTGGGCGGCTGCCCCGAGGGCAAGCGCGGACGCATCTACCGCGACTATTCCGGCGTGGCGCTGGAATGCCAGCACTTCCCGGACAGCCCCAACCGGCCGGAGTATCCGAGCACGGTCCTGAACCCGGGCAAGACCTTCCACGAAGCCATCATCTTCGCCTTCGGCGTCAGGAAATAATGAAGCAGTACCTCGACCTTCTCCGGGAAATCATGGACCACGGGGTGGTGAAGCACGACCGCACCGGGGTGGGGACGAAGAGCATCTTCGGCCACCAGATGCGCTTCGACCTGTCCGAGGGCTTCCCCCTGCTGACCACGAAGAAGGTGCACCTCAAGTCCATCATCTACGAGCTCCTGTGGTTCATCGCGGGCGACACCAACATCAAGTACCTGCACGACCACAAGGTCTCCATCTGGGACGAGTGGGCCGACGAGAACGGCGACCTGGGGCCCGTGTACGGCCACCAGTGGCGCAGCTGGCCCGCTCCGGACGGACGCAGCATCGACCAGCTGGGCCAGGTGGTGGAACAGATCCGCCGCAATCCGGATTCCAGGCGCCTGCTCGTGAGCGCCTGGAACCCGGGCGAGGTGGACAGGATGGCCCTGCCGCCCTGCCACTGCCTCTTCCAGTTCTTCGTGGCGGAAGGGAAGTTGTCCTGCCAGTTGTACCAGCGGAGCGCGGACACCTTCCTCGGCGTCCCGTTCAACATCGCCTCCTATGCCCTGCTGACGATGATGATCGCCCAGAGCTGCGGCCTGCAGCCGGGCGAGTTCATCCACACCACGGGCGACACGCATATCTACCTCAACCATTTCGAGCAGGTGCGCGAGCAGCTCTCCCGCGAGCCGCGCAAGCTGCCGGTGATGAGGCTCAACCCGGAGGTAAAGAGTATCTTTGATTTTGATTATGAGGACTTTACGCTGGAAGGATATGACCCCTGGCCGGCGATAAAGGCCCCCGTTGCCGTATAGTTATGGAGAAATGTCTGATCGTGGCCGTGGCCGACGACCTGGCCATCGGCGTGAAGGGAGGGCTTCCCTGGCACCTGTCCGAGGACCTGAAATATTTCAAGGAGCAGACCCGGGGCCTGCCCGTCATCATGGGCCGCACCACCTACTTCTCCCTGCCGCTGCGGCCCCTGCCGGGCCGCAGGAACATCGTGCTCAACCTGGGCGGGGATCCCATCCCGGACGACGTCGTGTGCGTCAACTCCTTCGAGGAGGCCTTCGCGGCCGCCGAACCGGCGCCGCGCTGCTTCGTGATGGGGGGCGCGTCGGTGTACAGGCAGGCCATCGACTCGATGGACCGGCTGTTTATCACGCACGTCCATACGACAATTCCCGAGGCGGATGCCCATTTCCCGGAAATTAATTCCGATATTTGGGCGGTGGAGTCGCGTTCGGGCCTCCGGACGGATCCCGCATCCGGGCTCAGCTTTGAATTCGTGGTGTATACGCGGCGGAAGAACTGCTGCTGTTGCCGGCAGCAGACGGATTAGGGACCTTCCGCCGGGCCCGGCGGACAGGTAAACTTCAGGTTGGTAGTGTAAGATGGCTGACAAACGCGAAAAATTCGGCGGCCGGCTGGCCGTAATCCTGGCGATGGCGGGTTCCGCCATCGGGCTGGGCAATATCTGGCGCTTCCCCTATATGGTGGGGGAACACGGCGGTGCCGCGTTCGTGATCGTGTACGTCATCGCGACCCTGCTGATCTCGCTGCCCGTCTTCCTCGCCGAGGTGATGATCGGGCGGCGCAGCCACACCAACGCCCGGGACGCCTTTGCGCGCCTGTCGCGCCAGCACTCATTCTGGAAGACCGCCGGCTACCTGACCATCCTGATTCCCACGCTGATCGCCTGCTATTACAGCGTGATCGGAGGCTGGTCACTGGGTTACTTCATCCAGTCCTGCAGTCTCTCGCTTACGCGGATGCCGCCGGAAAACGTCAGCCGTCTGTTCGGCAGTTTCGTTTCGTCGGCCTGGATTCCCGTTGCGATGCACCTGGTGTTTCTCGGTGTCACGGTGGGTGTGGTGGCAGGAGGCGTGAAGTCCGGCATCGAAAAGTTCAGCAAGGTGTCACTGCCGGTGCTTTTCGTGCTGATCGTGCTCATCCTCGCCTATTCGGTTACCCTGCCGGGCGCCGGGGAGGGTGTCCGCTACCTGCTTCATCCCGACTGGAGCGAACTGACGCCACGCACCTTCGCCTATGCGATGGGGCAGAGTTTCTACTCCCTCTCGCTGGGTATGGGCGCCATCATCACCTACGGCTCTTATGTGAGCAAGAAGGAGAACATCCTTGCGACGAGCGCAGGTACGGCGATTTCAGACCTGCTTTTCGCCATCCTGGCCGGCTTTGCCATCATGCCGGCGGTGTTCGCCGCCGGCATCGAGCCGGGTGCCGGCCCGGGACTGATTTTCCAGAGTGTTCCCTATGTGTTTGCCCGGATGGGCGCCACGATGCCTGTGCTGAGTGCCATTACCGCCATCCTGTTCTTCCTGACCATCATCGTCGCTGCCATGACATCGTGCATCTCCCTGGTGGAGGTGGGCGTCTCGTTCCTAATGGAACGGAAGGGTATGACGCGCGGCCGGGCCTGCCTGGTGCTGTTCCTGGTCTGCGGCGGCTTCGGGGTGCTGTGCTCGTTGTCTTTCGGACCGCTCAGCGGCGTGACCGTGGCCGGAATGAGCATCTTCGACCTCTTCGACTGGGTGTGTTCGAACATCCTGCTCCTGCTGATGGCCCTGCTGGTCGTGCTCTTCGTGGGCTGGATCCTGCCGCGCCGCGTCGTGTACGACGAATTTACCAACGGCGGGCGCTTGCGGCTCAACCATCTGCTGTTCCCAGTGTTCTGGTTCCTGATCAAGTGGGTGGCGCCGGTGGCGGTGGTCATCATCTTCTTCACCAATTTCATCCTGTAGGCGATGGACAGGAAGCGGGAGTTGTTCGGCGGCCGCGGCGCGGCCATCCTGGCCATGGCGGGCTCCGCCATCGGGCTGGGCAACATCTGGCGCTTCCCCTATATGGTGGGGCAGACGGGCGGCGCGGCCTTCATCATCCTGTACCTGGTATGCTGCCTGCTGCTTTCGCTGCCCATTTTCCTGGCCGAGGCCGTCATCGGGCACCGCACGCACGCGGGCACCTTCGGGGCGCTGGAACAGCTGGCGCCCGGCACGAAATGGAAGTGGCTGGGCCTGCTGACGGTGCTCTCGCCGCTGGTCATCCTTTCCTATTACAGCGTGGTGGGCGGCTGGTCGATGGACTACCTGTGGCGTTCGCTCACGGCCGGGTTCCACGCGGACGCGATCGGGACGGTGTCTTCCGAATTCGGCGGTTTCATCGCCTCGCCCTGGGCGCCGCTGCTCTGCCACACCCTGTTCCTGGGCGGCTGCGCGTGGATCGTGTCGGCCGGCGTGAAGTCCGGCATCGAGAAATTCAACAAGGTCACGATGCCGCTGCTGTTCGTGCTCATCGTGGTCATCATGGGCTATTCGCTCACGCTGCCGGGTTCCGCGGCGGGCGTTTCGTATATGCTGAAGCCCGATTTCAGCAAGATCACGCCTTCGGCGGTGGCCGCCGCGATGGGGCAGAGCTTTTTCTCGCTGTCGCTGGGCGTGGGGACCATCTTGACCTATGCCTCCTACGTGCACGAGAAGGAGAATATCCTGGTCACGGGCCTGGGAACGGTGGGTTTCGACCTGCTGTTCGCCCTGATCGCGGGCTTCGCCATCATGCCGGCGGTGTTCGCCGCCGGGATCGAGCCGGGCGCCGGCCCGGGCCTCATCTTCGAGACGCTGCCGTACATTTTCGCCAAGATGGGGGCGTCCGCACCCTGGCTGAGCAGCCTCGTGGCGGTGCTGTTCTTCGTGACCATCGTATTCGCGGCGTTCACCTCGGCGATATCGATGTTCGAGGTGGGTGTGGCTTATCTGGTTGAGCAGAAGGGGCTTTCGCGGCGCCGCGCCACGCTGCTGATCTTCGCCTGCACCTGGGCGCTCGGCGCGCTGTGCTCGCTGTCGTTCGGACCGCTTTCCGGGGTGAAGCTGTTCGGCCTGTCGATCTTCAGTTTCTGCGACATGCTCACCTCCAACTTCCTGATGACCTTCGGCGGGCTGCTCTTCGTGCTCTTCGTGGGCTGGAAGATGGACCGCAAGGCCGTGCGCGACGAGTTCACCTGCGGCGGCACCGCCCGCTTCAACTGCGCCGTCTTCGACGCCTTCTGGTTCCTGCTGCGTTACATCGCCCCGCCGGCCATCGTCATCATCTTCATTACCAACTTCCTGGCTTAGCCGATCGTCGCAGGCGGCCTCCGAAAACCGTAGCCACCCTCGGCTCCGTAAGAGGGGGGACCGCAAGCGGAGCGCAGCGGTGGGGTCCGACGGAGGAGGACGTTTTCGGAGACCGCCTGCAGCGATCGGCGGGAAAGCGTAGTCCGGGCAGGCAGTTTTCGGGGCCGGGATGCGTTTTAGGTGTAAAGATCGTTTGAAATGAGAAGATGGAAGATTCTGTTGGCGACGGTCCTGCTGGCAGCGGGGCTGTGTGCGTGCGAGAAGGCGGATCCCGTCGACCCGGCCCGCCTGCCCGGTACCTGGAGCAAGGTTTATCCGGAGGGCGTCGTGACGGAGGGAGGCGTGTGCTGGACTTTCCGCGAAGACGGCGTATTGCACGTCCGCGTGTATGACGTGTTCTCCGGGAACTATGAGACCGACTACGCATATCGGGTCGAAGCGGACGGCCGGGGGCTGACAATCTGGGAGCCGATGTACGGCGGTGATCCCGATTGGGCGAAGTACCGGATGGTGCGGTGTGACGGCACGACGCTGGTGCTTGCGCGCGAGGAGGTGTATGCCAAAGTCGCGACCGGGGTGGAAGGGAAGGTGACGTGGTTCGAGGGGGATGTTACCTTCCGGCGCTCGGCCGGGAATTGATGTCCGGGTGCGGATAATCGGCGGAGGCAGGCAGTTTTTCGGCGGAATTCCGTTATCTTGGTGAAGATTCTTCAAAACCCGTGAGTTGATGGATGAGAAGGGCCTGGTCCGGCGCTGCAGAGCCGGCGACCGGGCTGCCAGGCAAGAGATGTACGAGACCTACGCAGGGCGTTTGCTGGCTGTGTGCCGGAGGTATATCCGGGAGCCGGACCGGGCCCGCGACCTCGTGCACGACACCTTCCTGAAGGCCTGGGATTCGCTGGACGGTTTCCGGCCGCGCCGCGCCGGTTCGCTCGGGGCCTGGCTGTCGCAGATCGCCGTGCACCTCTCGGTGGACGAACTGCGGAAGCGGAAAGGGCTTTTCCCGCTGGAAAGGGAGGACCTGCCGGAAGAGGTTTCCGTGGAAGCGGAGCGGCTGCGGGAGGTGCCGGTGGAGGAACTGATCAACCTGATCGCCTCGCTGCCGGAGGGCTACCGGGCGGTGTTCAACCTTTTCTGCCTGGACGGCCTGTCGCACCGCGAGATCGCCCGGCTGCTCGGCATCACGGAGAAGACTTCGCAGACCCAATACCTCAAGGCGAGGCGAAAACTGGCCGCTTTGATCGCGGCGAAATATGGTAAGGATGAGAAGGAATAAGGAACAGGACTGGATCCGGGTCCTGCAGGAGCGCCTGCAGGATGCGGCATTGCCGTTGGAAAACGACATCGCTGCGTTCTCCGGCGTCAGTGGGCAACCCGCCGCCCGCCGGACCGTTTGGTGGCCGTGGGCGCTTGCCGGTGCCGCTGCCGCTCTGGCGGCGGTGCTGCTCCTGCGTCCGGCGCCGGAGGGAGTCAACCCTGCTCCGGGCGGCGATTCCCTGATTGCGCAGAATGACATCGCAGTCCCGTCGGAGGTGGCTGAAACTGGGTTGGGTGCTCCTGTCGGAAACGACGCGGGCGGCAGCGCGGGCGTCGGCGGGCTTGCCCCCCGGGGGCAGAAAAAACGTCCTCGCTCCGCTGCGGAAATGCCCCCGGGTGGGCAACCCGCCGCCAGCCCGAAGCAGGATCCGGAGCCGCCATCAGAGGGGGTGCCGGCAGTGGAGATTTCCGATTTGGTCGGGAACGACAGTGAAGGCAGGATCCGGGATGACAGCCGGGCCGGGGAGGACAGCCGGACAGCGGACAGCCGGCCGGTGACATCCCTGGGCGAGCTGGCGCAGGCCGGTCTTCCGGAGGAACCTGACGCGTCCGGTCGGGCCGCCCGGCGGCCCCGGCTGACCCTGCATCTGCAGGCCTCTTCCGGCGGCACGTCCGGCTCGGGAGGATGGGTACAGAAGCCTATGGCCCTTGCCTGGAGCGAGAATCGGACGGAAATCAGTTATCAGCCGGGTCATCCTATCTACTCCGACGTTCCGCAGTATTCTTACGGACAGGGCATTCCCGGCATCAATGATCCCGGGAACACGGGAGACGTCCGCCTCGTGGAGGTCGTCAACTCGCAGACGGTCGTCCATACCGTTGCACCCGCGCCCGCCTTCCCCGTGTCTTTCGGCCTGAGCGGAGAGCTGGCCCTCGGCCGGCGCTGGTCGCTGCTGTCCGGCCTGGAGTACACGCAGCGGGCGGGTTACCGGATGAACGGCGGCATCCCGCAGGCGCTTACCCTGCATTACCTCGGCGTCCCGCTGGAGACACGCTTCCATTTCCTGCCGGAGCAGCGTTTCCGCCTGTACCTGGGCGCCGGGCTGAAAGCCGAAAAATGCCTCTGGACGAAGGGCGGCGAGCCGCTGAAGGATCCCGTCCTCTTCTCCTGGAACCTGCAGGCAGGCGCGGACTTCCGCCTCGTGCCGGGCGTGCGCATCTACCTGGCCCCCGTCGTCTCGCAGTACCTGAACCGGAGCGCCTATGCCAACGGTTGGGACGAAAAACCACAGTTCTCCCTGCGGGCCGGCCTTTCCTTCGACCTGTAACCCGTCGTTCCCGGCCTGTTCGGGAATCCTGTTCCTTTCCAGGCAGTTTTATCAGGTTTTTTCGTTATCATTGTAAACGATCAACCACTATGAACAGGATGAAAAAGTGTGTTATTCTTCTGGCGGCCATGGCGCTGGCTGCCGGATGTGAGAAGTTGGGCCGCGAGGGTAACTTGCGCGAAGAGGATCTTGCCCCCATCGTGCCGATTGAATTGACCAAAGGCCAACAGACCGTCCGAAATGCTTCCAACGACTTCGGAATCAGTACTTTCCGGGAATTGTACACGGGCAGCGGCGACGTGGTGTTCTCTCCGCTGAGCCTCTCGCTGGCGCTGGCTATGGTGGCTGAAGGCGCTGAAGGGGAAACCTATAAGCAGTTTGCCGACGTCATCGGCTGGGGGGAAGCCTCGCACGAGACGGTCGGCGGGTATTACAAGACGATGGTGGACGGGCTGGTGAGCGCCGATCCCAGCGTGCTGTTCACCAGTGCGAATTCATTCTGGGCGGCAAAGGACCTGTCGCTCAAGCAGCAGTACCAGTCCCTGTTGAAGCAGTATTTTGCCGCCGAGAACTACACGGTGGACTTCTCGTTGCCCGCTACATTGGATCAGATCAACAAGTGGTGCTCCGACAAGACGGACGGCAAGATTCCGAAGATGCTTGAAGACTTGGATCCGGCTACCAAGCTGATGCTGATCAACGCGCTGCTGTTCAAGGCCCCGTGGCGCCTGACCTGGGAAATCCTGAAGAAGCGGGACTTCACGACGGGGAACGGAGCAAAAACTAAGAAGGATTACCTGTACGTCAAGGACCAGCGGATGGCGTATGGCGACTACGGCGATTTCGAGCTGGTCCGGGCGGCTTACGGCAACGGGGCCTATACGATGGACATCATCCTGCCCAAAGAGGGAAAGACCCTCGCCGAGGCCCTTTCCGTAGTAACGGCAGAGGATATCAATTACGGGCTGAAAACTTCGGACGTGACGCTGTACCTCCCGAAATGGTCGATGTATTACTCGACGGGTGATAATCTGATCCCCGCATTGAAGGCACAGGGGCTGACCCTGCCTTTCGACAAGAATCAGGCGGATTTCTCCGGCATCAGTGACACCGGCCTGTACATCAATCTGATCAAGCAGGACGTGCAGATCGACGTGACGGAAAAGGGTACTGAATTCGCTGCCGTGACAGTGGTCGGTATGCTGGCGACCGGGGCGAATCCCATCACCCCGCCGAAGGTGACGGTGGACGTGAACCGTCCCTTCGCCTATGCAATCCGGGAGAATACCTCCGGCACCATCCTGCTGCTGGGTACCTTGTCGAATTAAATCCCCAGTTCCCCTTTCAAGGCCCGCAGCAGGTCGAAAGCCTGCAGGGGCGTCATGTTGTTGAGGTCCGCGGCCTCGAGTTTGTCCTTGACGGCGGAGAGGGTAGGGTCGTCCAGCTGGAAGAAGGACAGCTGCACCGAACCGTCGTCCTCCATCGACATCGCCTCGGCGTGCTTCTGCCGCCGTTCCAGGTCGCGCAGGGTCTTCTCCGCGGACTCCACCACCTCGCGCGGCATCCCCGCCAGGCGCGCCACGTGGATGCCGAAGCTGTGCGCCACGCCGCCGGGCATCAGCTTGCGCAGGAAGATGACGTTCTTGCCTTCCTCCTTGACTGCGATGTGGTAATTCTTCACGCGGGGGTACTGGTCTTCCAGGTCGTTCAGCTCGTGGTAATGCGTGGCGAAGAGCGTCTTGGCGCCCTTGCCGTTCTGGTGGATGTATTCCACGAGGGCGCGGGCGATGGACATGCCGTCGTAGGTGGAGGTGCCCCGCCCGATCTCGTCCAGCAGCACCAGGGAACGGGCGCTGAGGTTGTGCATGATCATCGAGGTCTCCAGCATCTCCACCATGAAGGTGGATTCGCCGCGGGAGATGTTGTCGGTGGCGCCCACGCGCGTGAAGATCTTGTCGAAATAGCCGATCTGCGCCTTCTCCGCGGGCACGAACGAGCCGATCTGCGCCAGCAGCACGATGAGGGCGGTCTGCCGCAGCAGGGCGGATTTGCCCGCCATGTTGGGGCCCGTCAGGATGATGATCTGCTCGCCCTTGCTGTCCAGGCGGATGTCGTTGGGTACGTACTGCTCGCCCACGGGCATCAGCGTTTCGATGACGGGGTGCCGCCCGGCCTTGATATCCAGCACGAGCCCCTTGTCCACCGCCGGCCGGCAGTAATTCCGGTCGATGGCCTGCTGCGCGAAGCCCTCCAGCACGTCCAGGCGCGCGAGGATGCGGCAGTTCTCCTGGATGTCGCGGATGGCCTTCTGCACCTCGCCCACGAGTTGCCCGTACAGGCGGCTCTCGATCTCGTAGATGGCTGCTTCCGCGCCGAGGATCTTCTCCTCGTATTCCTTGAGCTCCGGGGTGATGTAGCGCTCGGCGGACACGAGCGTCTGCTTCCGGATCCACTCCGGCGGCACCTTGTCGCGGAAGGTGTTGCGCACCTCGATGTAGTAGCCGAAGACGTTGTTGTAGCTGATTTTCAGCGAGCTGATGCCGGTGCGTTCGCTCTCGCGCTGCTGCATCTGGAGCAGGTAGTCCTTGCCGCCGCGCGAAATGGCGCGCAGCTCGTCCAGCTGCTTGTCCACCCCGGCGGCGATCACGTCGCCCTTGCCCAGCTGCGAAGCGTCTTCCGCGAGGGTTTCCGTGATCCGCGCGAGCAGTTTGTCGGTGTTTTTCAGGCCCTTGATGAGCTTGTCCAGGGCCGCGCAGCCGGTGTCGGCGCAGAGTTCGCGGATGGGTGTCATCCGCCCCAGCGAGCGGCCCAGCTGGCGCACCTCCCGCGGGAGGATCTTGCCGGTGGCGGCCCGGGAGATGATGCGCTCCAGGTCGCCGATTTCCGAAAGGTTGCGCTGCAGTTCGGCAAGCAGCTCATCGTTGTCGTGCAGCAGCTGGACCACGTCGTAGCGGGATTCCAGCTCCTTGATGTCCATCACGGGCATCGCGAGCCACTGCCGCAGCAGGCGGGCGCCCATCGGGGTGCAGCAGCGGTCGATGACGTCGACCAGCGCCACCCCCTCGCGCCCGGCGTTGCTCTGGAAGATCTCCAGGTTGCGGAAGGTGAATTTGTCCATCCACACGAACTTCTCCTCGTCGATGCGCCCGATCGAGCAGATGTTCCCCAGGCCGGCATGCTGCGTCTGCTCCAGGTACACCAGCAGCGCGCCCGCCGAGCAGATGGCCAGCGGGAAGCCGTCGATGGCGAAGCCCTTGAGGCTCTGTACCTTGAGCTGGTTGCGGAGGCGCTCCTCGGCGGCGTCCTGCACGAAGGCCCACTCGTCCAGGCCGGTGACGTAATAGTCGCCGAAGCGCTCCTTGACGGCGCGGAGCACGTCGCGCTGGACCACCAGTTCGCGCGGCTGCAGGGAACTCAGCAGGGTGCCGATGTAGTCGATGCCGCCCTGGGCCACCTGGAAGGTGCCGGTGGATACGTCCAGGAAGGCGGCTCCGCAGCTCTGTCCCTCGAAGGTCAGCCCGGCCAGGTAGTTGTGCTCCTTCTGGTCCAGCATCCCCTCGCCGAAGGCGATGCCCGGGGTGAGGATTTCCGTGATCCCGCGCTTGACGAGCTTGTTCTTCACGAGCGCCGGGTCCTCCAGCTGGTCGCAGACGGCCACCTTGTAGCCGCCGCGTACGAGTTTCTGGAGGTAACCCTCGATGGCGTGGTGGGGGAAGCCGGCCATGGGCGTGTCGCCCTTGTCGCCGTTGGAGCGGCGCGTGAGCACGAGTCCGAGCACCTTGCTCACGAGCACGGCATCGTCGGAGTAGGTCTCATAGAAGTCCCCGACACGGTACAGGAGGACCGCCTCGGGGTGCTGGGCCTTGATGCTGAAATACTGCTTCAGCATCGGGGTATCTTCGCCTTTCTTTGCCATTTCGTCCGGTTGGGATAGGCAAAGTTAACAAAAATAAGCTATTCCGACAAAGTCCCCAGCAGCAGGATGGCGCCGGAACTGACCTCGCGGATGAGGTAGCAGAAGGGGCGGTTGAAATCCACCACGACCTTGGGAACCGGCTGACCGACGGAGGTGTTCTTCCGGAACTCGACGACGGTCACGGCGGCGAACTCCGTCCCCTTTTCCGTCACGTCCACCTGTACTTTCTGGAGGACCTTGCTGATGTAGAGCGCCTCGGCTCCGCTGATGCCGGAGAAATCGGCATCGCCCGAAAAAGGAAGGGTCAAGCCTTTGTCTGTCAGGACTTTGTTGAGATTGTCCCCGGTGAAGTAAGCCGTCGAGAACTTCGGAAGGAACACCTCGGCCGGCCGCTCGGGCAGGACCAGGGCGTCCGCCGTCTTTGCGATGGCGGGGAGAATGTCCCCGACGGACTTCCCCGCCTTCGGGAGGAAGGCGAGCATCTCGTAGGCGCCGTTGCCGTAGGGCAGGCGGACGGCTTCGAACCCGTCGGTGTCGGCATAGCCGAAGTTCTTGTCGGCGTGGATGAAATCCTTGCGGCTCTCCGTGCGTTCTCCGCGGAACTCCCGGCCCTGTGCCAGTTCCCATTTGTCGCGCCAGGGGGCCTTGTAGAGCAGGGCGTTGATGAGCATCAGGCGGGTCAGGGGGTCCAGGTCCTCCAGCATCTGCGGGATCTTCCCGTCCGTCTTGTCGGAGCACCAGCGGTTGATCTGCGACAGGGTGGCGGCATCCGTAAAGTCCATGGCGTAGCTTTCCGCCGCGAACCAGCGTTCCAGCAGGGACCGATAGTCCGGCTTGAGGTCCAGGTCTTCCGCCGCCCAGAGCGAATTGTCGCTGCTGAAATGCACCTGCGGGTCCGCTTTCACGAGCCCTTCCGTCATCTTGGCGTAGAAGGCGCCGAGATCGTCTTTCGTGACCGCGTCCCAGCCGCAGACCGAGCGGAACTGCGCCCAGCTGTCGTTTTCCGCGCCTTCCGCGGCCATCGCGAGCGCGAGCGACAGGCTCAGCGGCGAAAAGGCCACGTCCCGGCCGCCCCGCAAGGCATACAGGCGTGCGAACACGTCCAGGCCGAAGGCGTTCGAGGCGTCGCGGACGCTTTCGTCGGCCTTGGTGAGGGGGATGGGCACGGGTTCGCTGGCGGCGGGGTCATCCGCGGGGGGCGTCTTGCTGCAGCCGGAAGCGCCCAGGCCGGCCAGGACCAGTAAAAAGGAGAGGAGCAAGCGTTTCATCGTTTCAGTGTTGATTCCGGGACAAAGATAGCAAACATCCCGCCAAAATGGCTATATTTGCCTGATACGCCAAAGTTGAATAAATGAAAAAGATCCTTTTCGTCCTGACGACGCTGCTGACCCTGGGTACCGCGGCGGCCGTTGCGCAGCCCCACCGCTCGGAGACGGCCGTACGGGCCCTGCAGGAAGACCGCACGCGGGCGGGCAACAACCTGAATTCCTACGAGTTTTTCCCCATCCGGGACACGCCGGCTCCCGCCGGTTACAAGCCCGTGTATGTGAGCCATTACGGACGTCACGGCTCCCGCTCGAACTGGGGCGGAACGGCCTATGAGGGCGTCATCGCCGTGATGGAACGCGGGAAGGCCGCCGGCATCCTCACGCCGGAAGGCGAGATGCTGCTCTCCGGGGCCCGCAAAGTGCTGGCCGGCTGGGACGGTATGGACGGACGCCTGTCGCAGCGCGGGGTGCGCGAGCACGCCGCCATCGCCAAGCGCCTCTTCGACCGCTATCCGCGCGTGTTCAAGGGCGAAAAGCACATCCGCGCCTATTCCAGCACGGTGCAGCGCTGCATCATCAGCATGAACTCCTTCACCAACTCGCTGATCCGCCAGAATCCCAAGCTGGACATCCGCCTGGATACTGGGGAGAAGTTCATGGATTATCTGGACAACGAGAAGGGCTGGCAGCAGATCACCGGCCGGGCGATGCGCAGGAGCTTCGAAATCCTGCAGGACATCCCGGACGATACGCTGGGCGTGCTGGCTACGGTGTTCACCGACCCCGTGAAGGCCCGCGAGATCGTGACGAGCCCCCGCCATTTCACCGACGACGTATTCAATACGGCCGTCGTGGCGGAGGACTTCGACATCGAGGAGGATATCTACAGCGTGCTGCCGTTCGACGCGGTCTACCGCCGCTGGGCGCAGAACAACATGTTCCTTTACCTGGGCCACTGCAACTCCGTGGAGGCGGGCCTGGAGCGCGTCGCGATGGCGAAATCCTGCGTGGAGGACATCGTGACCAAGGCCGACGAGGCCCTCGCGACCGGCAAATACGCCGCCGACCTGCGCTTTGGCCACGACTACCCGCTGATGGCCCTGGTCAGCTATTTCGGCGTCGAGGGTGTGGGCGACCGCCTGGCCGCCGAGGAGATCTGCGACAAATGGATGGGTTTCTGGAACATCTGCATGGCCAGCAACCTGCAGCTGGTCTTCTACAAGAACAGGGCGGGCCACGTGCTCGTGAAATTCCTCTACCAGGAGCAGGAGCGCCGTCTGCGCGGCCTGGAGCCGGTGACGGGCCCCTACTATGACTGGGAGACGGTGAAGGCGAACCTCGAAGGCTACAAGCGGTGAAACGCCTGCTGATCATCACCTACTACTGGCCTCCGACCGGCGGGTCGGGGGTGCAGCGCTGGGTGAAGTTCAGCAAGTACCTGCCGGAGTTCGGCTGGCAGCCGGTGGTCTATACCCCGGAAAACCCCGAACAGCTGGCGCGTGACGAGAGCCTGCTCGCGGACATCCCCGCCTGCGCGGAGGTCGTCAAGACGCGGATCCTCGAACCGTACGAACTCTACCGCCGCCTGACCGGCGGGAAGAAGGGCGAGGGCGAGGTGAATCCCGTGAACGCGCAGCAGAAGAACTGGAAGCAGCGCCTGTCGCTGTGGGTGCGGGGCAACTGTTTCGTGCCCGACCCCCGGATCGGCTGGGTGCGTCCCTCGGTCCGTTTCCTGAAGAAGTATCTGGCGGAGCATCCCGTGGACGCCGTGGTCACCACGGGGCCGCCGCACTCCGTGCACCTGATCGGCCTGGGCCTGAAAAAGGCCCTCGGGCTGCGCTGGATAGCGGATTTCCGCGATCCGTGGACGGAGATGTTCTACTATAAGCACCTGGGGCTGGGCCCCGCTGCCGACCGCCGGCACCACCGGCTCGAGCAGGCCGTGCTGGACGGCGCGGACGCGGTGATCAGCGTCAGCCCGCCCGTCGCCGCGGACTTCCGCGCGAAGACGCAGACCCCCGTCGTGCTGATTACCAACGGCTTCGACGAAGACGATTTTGCCGAAGCCGGCGAACCTTCTTCCGGCGCGCCGGGGGTCCAGTTTTTTCCGGACCCGGAAAATGGGTCCGAAAAAATCCTGGACACCCCGGCTCCACAACGCCCGCGCACAAAGGTTCGCCTTGTCCATACCGGGCTCTTTGCCGCGGATGGGAATCCAATCAATCTCTGGGATGCGCTGGCGGAACGCTGCGCCGCCGATCCGGCCTTCCGGGAGCGCCTGCAGATCCGCCTGGCGGGCAAGGTGGACGCCGCCGTCACGGAGGCCGTCCGCGAACGCGGTCTGGGCGGGAACCTCGTCGAACTGGGCTACCTGCCCCACGACGAGACGGTGCGTGAACAGCGCGCGGCGGACATCCTGCTGCTGCCGTTGCGCCGCGAGCCGGAGTACGCCAAGGTGCTGCCCGGCAAGATTTTCGAATACCTCGCCGCCCGCCGCCCCGTGCTGGGCATCGGCCAGGAGGACGGCGCCGCGGCCGCGGTCCTGCGGGATGCGGCCGCCGGACAGATGTTCGACTGGGACAAGAAAGATGAACTGCTCGCCTTCCTGGATGCGGAGCATCCGCAGACGGAGGGCATAGAAAAATACACCCGCCGTGCCCTCACGGCGCAACTTGCTGAACTGCTGCAATGAAAAAGAAGATCCTCCTGTATGCCGGCATCGTGGTCGGCCTGCTCGTCCTCGCATACGCCTACGTCCCCCAGGTGCTGGCGGGCAAGATCGTGAACCAGAGCGACATCTCCGGCTGGCAGGGCATGTCCCACGAGATGATGGAATGGAATGCCGCCCATCCCGACGACCAGACGGCCTGGACGGAGTCGATGTTCGGCGGCATGCCCACGGCCACCATCCACGCGTCCACGCGGGGCGACTGGACGCAGAAGATCTACGACTTCCTGCTGACGGGCCGCCGGCCGGCCACCTATCTGTTCCTGTCCCTGCTGGGCGCCTGGCTGCTGATGCTTGCCTTGGGCATCCATCCGCTCCTTGCGGTGGGCGGCGCCGTTGCCGTGACCTTCTGCGCGTACAACCTGCAGATCATCCAGGTGGGCCACAACACCAAGATGCAGGCCCTCGCTTTCCTCCCGTGGGTACTTGCCGCGCTGATCTTTACCTATAAGCAGATCGGGAAGGAAAAGCGCTGGCTGCCGGGGGCGGTCCTGGGCGCCGCGCTGTTCGGGCTGGCGCTGAGTTTCCAGGTGAAGGCGAACCATCCCCAGATTACCTGGTATCTCGCCCTGCTGATCTTCATCTACGTCATCGTCCTGGTCGTCACGATGCTTTGTCATTCCCGGTCCGACCGGGAATCCCGGCCCTGGGGCCGTTTCTTCGCCGCTTCCGCGCTCCTGCTGGTCCTGGGCGTGGCGGGCATCGGCACCAATGCCATCAAGCTCCTGCCTACTTGGGAGTACACTCCGTACTCGATGCGCGGCGGCAGCACCGCCGCTTCCGAGGGCGGCGAGGGAGCCAAGGGACTGGACCTGGACTATGCCACGGCCTGGTCCTACGGCTGGGAGGAACTGCCCAACCTGCTGATTCCCAACTTCAACGGCGGCTCGTCCGCCGGAGCGGTGAACCCGAAGCATTCGGAGACCTACGACCTGCTCAAGCGGGCCGGCCAGCCAAACCTCAAGGAGGTCGCGAAGAACCTGCCGCTCTACTGGGGGCCGCAGCCTTTCACCGCCGGTCCGATGTATATGGGTGCCATCACCGTTTTCCTTTTCGTGCTGGGATTGTACATCTATAAGGGCCGGAAGCGCTGGTGGCTCCTGGCGGGTACGGTCATCGCCGTACTGCTCGCCCTGGGCAATCATTTCATGGTGTTTACGAAGCTGTTCTACCGCTTTGCGCCGCTCTATAACAAGTTCCGTACGGTGTCGATGGCGCTCACCGTGCTGCAGTTCACCCTGCCGATGCTGGGTTTCCTGGCGCTGGACCGCATCGTGCGGCAGCCGGAAGCAGCGGCGCTCTTCCGGAAGAAGGGCTGGATCGCCGCGGCCGTCACCGGCGGCTTCTGCCTGCTGTGCGTGCTGCTGCCCGGCCTCGCCGGAAGCTTTACCGGCAGCGTGGATGCCGGCCAGCCGGACGTGCTGGTGGACGCCCTGGCGGCGGACCGGCGGCAGCTGCTCGTCCTGGACGCCCTGCGTTCGCTGCTGCTGATCGGGGGAGCATTCGGTTTGCTGTATTGGGGCACTTCCGTTCCGAAATCCGCGGCAAAGACGTTCGCCACGCATCCGGAAATGGGCCATGGGCGCCGCTTGACGGCATCTCTGCTCATCGCTATGCTGGTGTTGCTGGACCTGGGAATCGTCGGCAAACGCTACCTGAACGCAGACGATTTCATCACGCCGCGTGCCTTCCAGAGCCAGTTCGACAAGCGGCCGGTGGATGAACTGATCCTCTCCGACCCCGATCCTTCGTTCCGCGTGCTGGACCTGACGGTCAACGTGTTCAACGATTCCCACCCGTCCTACTGGCACAAGAACATCGGCGGCTACTCGCCGGCCAAGCTCCAGCGCTACCAGGAGTTCATCGAGAGCACCCTGACGGGCGAGATCAACCAGCTGTACAAGGCGCTCTCCGGCGCCCAGACGGTCGCGGAGGCCGAGGCGGCCTTGCCGTACCTGCCCGGGCTGGCGCAGATGAACTGCCGCTACATCATCCTGGACGGGGAAGCGGCGCCGCTGCGCTACCCTTACGCCAAAGGGAACGCCTGGTTCGAGCAGGTCCTGGACGGTCCCGGTTCCGTGCTCGGGGATCCGGCTGCTGCGGAGCCGGCCTATTTCCAGCAGGTCGAGCTGACCTCCTACGCCCCCAATGAACTGCGGTACCACTATACCAGCAATATCTCTTCCAAGCTGATTTTCAGCGAGGTATACTATCCCGCCGGCTGGACGCTGAAGGTGGAGGATACCGGTGAGGAACTGCCGATCGAGCTGGAAGGGGCGCTGCTTCGCGCCGCGTTCGTCCCGGCCGGTGAGCACACCCTGGTGATGCGCTTCGACCCGCCGTCCTACCGCCGCGGCGAGGCCATCTCGCGGGCGAGTTCCATCCTGCTGATCCTCGCCGCGCTCGGCGCCATCCTCGGCGCCGCCCTCCCGGCCTTGCGGAAACGTCAATAATCCTCAAAAAGGGTCTTTACCCCCAGTTGACTGCAGTCGAGGGTCCATTCGTTGGACCTTCAACAGCAAAAAAGCCCCAAATGCCTTTTCCTGATTTCGGTTGACTCGTTTGATAGATTTTTACTGGTATAAGTTGACTTATCGTTGTTATTACTGATATAAGTTTACTTTCCGAGTCTCTTATTACTGTCAGGGGTTGACTGGAGGCCGTAGGCCGAAAGGAGACCCCTGACTCGCCAACAAAGGTAAAGAGTTTTCAGGGATATCCAAGTTCTTCCTGCTGTTTATTGCCTCCAGCCTCCAACTCTTCCACTTCATATCCCTATCGCCGGTTGACTCTGCCATCTCTGCCGGGGTTTTCATTCCCAAGCTCATATGCGGCCTCCTGTTATTGTAGAAGTCAACGGCAACTGCGACTGCGCCGATTACCTCTTGGATATTCTTGAAGACCTTGTCTTTAAGCAGTTCATTCTTCATCGTGTTGTTGATGCGTTCTGCCTGGGCGTTGTCTTTCGGGTCTCCAGACTCCGTCATGCTTATACGGATACCGCGCTCATTAAGCATGTTCACGTACTCCCGACTTGCATATTGACAGCCCCTATCCGAATGATGGATAAGATTTACTTCCTTCCCCTCGATTCGTCTCAACGCCATCCCGAGAGCCTCCAGGGGATAAGTGGTGTCAAGGGTGGGGCCGACACTCCACCCAACGATTTCCTCTGTGTAGGCATCCAGGATAAGGGATAGGTAACAGAAGTGGTAACGATACGCATCGTCCGAGATTACGATATAGGTTATATCGCTCACCCACAACTGGTCCGCCGCGGATGGGACAAAGTCCCTCACGATGTTGGGATATGTAGGAAGACCATGCGTGGAGTCCGTCGTGCGCGGCTTGCGCATCCTCATTCGGATTTTCAATCCGTTCTCGGACAAGATGCGGCAGAAGCGATCCCGGCCTACCGGATAATCGCATCCGAACTCGGCGCGGTACATATGCCAAAGTTTCACTCCGCCGATGCCAGGGTCCTCTTTCCGAATGTCCTTGCTGTATTGAAGGGCGAACTCCTCCCTTGCCGCCTTGGCCAGAGCTACGTCTTCATCGTACTGATAATAAGCCTGCTTGCTTACGCCAATCAGTTTGCAGAGATCCGCCACCGGATTTTCGGTGGAAGATTCCGCATGCAGGTCTGTCACTGCTTGGCGCCAGCTTTTTTTCTTATCGGGATGTTGTACTTTTTCTCTGCAATCTCAATGATCTTTTCATTGAGACGGGTACGCATCTTCTCAAGTCTCAGCTGTTCCTCCAAGTCTGCAACCCTGGCCTTTAAGGATTCAAGCTCCTCGTTGCTTTGTGTCTTCTTGGATCGCATAACTGTTGCCGGGTTTGGTCCCCCGTTCTCCGATACAAAGTTAGCAATCCATCGCTTAATAGTGTTCTTTCCCAAAGGAATAATCTGGGCAATACGATAAGGGGAGTAGCCCGTTTGCTTGTAGATGTCGATGACCTGGTCATAATAAAGCGACATCTTACGTGTCTTACATTGAAACATGTTAACTCTTAGTTGTGAGTCAACTTTTTTCAGTTAAAGACATTTTTGCGGGTCCCCTGCAAG
>Ga0247608_10000811_pt1 | contig 47456 bp, 35 predicted proteins | sample 176DNAGHGlowgp2_FD_193490 | JGI IMG/M metagenome (GOLD analysis project Ga0247608, IMG submission 193490) | Sheep rumen microbial communities from Palmerston North, Manawatu-Wanganui, New Zealand - 1766 DNA GHGlow gp2 | ecosystem: Host-associated > Mammals > Digestive system > Stomach > Rumen ...
CCTGAGGTGCGGGAACCAGCTCTACCTGTGTGATGGTATAGCCATTCTGGTTGATGATGAGACCCTTCGTGTTGGCAATCTCAGCCACTTCAGCGGTGAAGGTGTACTCCTTGCCGCCCTCGATGTCGGTGAACGCAGCACCTTCCACATCGGCCCAATTTCCGTCAGACAGTACGAACCAGACATTATCTGGAGCCGGGTCAATGGCAGTGCATGTCACCACCAGCTTGTCGCCAGCTGCCACGCCAGCCTTGTCGTTAGCATTCAAGAAGTGGCAGACGTTCAGCGGCAGCTGGACGTTGTGCGAACCAACCCAGATAGAGTTGTCAGAGCCGAGAGCCTCATCAGCGGGCTCCAACGTCACCTTTTTACTGGAGAAGCCTATACCGGAAATCATCAAGCCATTAGCCTGGATGAGACGCTTGATGTCGCCCGTCACGGTGAATGCTACGTCGTCCTTATCGCCAAGACCAACAGCAATGCTCTGCTCAAGGGTAGCCCATGCACCGTCGTAGAGAGCAACCTGTGCACTCCATGCGTCACCTGGCGTCACACCCTCAACAGCCACGTGAATCTTGTCGCCAACCTTCACGTTAGCCAGCTTGTCGGCAGCAATCTGGATTTCGCCGGCCCAGCTGCAAGCAACAGGATCCTCGCTGCTCCAAAGCACAGGAACAAACTCGAAACCATAGAAGTACAGACCATTGACAGGATACGACGCGGTAACGTCACCTGCTGATACAGGAACAGAGATGACGGGATAGACCTTTACTGCATCGCCTCCCATGTCAACGTCAATAGCATTGGCCTCTTCCACAATCTCGTTGTAGAGTGTGCTTCCGTTCTGAGTGAGTATGAGGTTACGGTCAGTAGCAGAGCTAGAACCCGTGCGCACATAAACATTCAGCATACCCTGGGCAGGGATGGTCAGAACCAATGAATTATCTCCGTTTGATAAGGTCTTTCCACCAGACTTGAGACGGGCAGTGAATCTCTTGTAGTTTGTAGCATCGCCAAACCACGCGGTGTTTCCATCAATTGCGTTTTTACCCTTTGTGTCAACTCTCGTCAGACTGAAATCACCATTCGAGAAAGTCTCTTGCAAGGCAATATTATTGCCATTAGCATCTGAGAACTTAATCATCTGATAAGTGGCAGCACTCCGCCTTGCTGCCTGCGTCATAGCAAAGGCAGCCAACGAGAGCAGCGCCACAAACATTAGAGTTAGTTTTTTTCTCATAATTGTTTTTTTAAGTTAATAATTAATGATTATAATAAATGATGTTTATCTGTTGTCACACTTTTATAGACGAAGCGGCCGCCGCGCAACACGTTAGCCTTGAACTTCGGGTTGCGGATGAGGGCAAAGCACATTCCCATCGGCTCATAAGCGTTTCTTACTTAGTTCGTTAGTAGAGTGCAAAAATACGCATTATCTTTGAGATGACCAAATTTTTTTCTGTTTTTATAAGCAAAAGCACGTGTATTGTCCACCTGCTGTCCGTCTGTTGGTCAGCAAATTCAGTGATTTTGGTCAATAAATTCAGTGATTTTGGTCAGCAAGCGGAATGCCGTGACAAAAGAAAATTGCCTTTTTCCTTTGCTTTTCGCTCACTTATTCGTACCCTTGAGACCACGTCTCGAAGGTACTTCCGTTCGGTAAAGCAAAAGAAAAATGGTTTTTTCCTTTGCTTTTCGCTCACTTATTCGTACCTTTGCAGTCACTAAAACACTTGCCCTGATAGTTAAATGGATATAACAAGGCTCTCCTAAAGCTTAGTTCCGAGTTCGATTCTCGGTCGGGGTACTTACCTATAAACCTTATGTTTTCAAGGATTTTGGATTGTTTTTATCATACGTTTCCTATGTAAATTTACGAGGGAACGATGAGAAGTATCGGTGTGGAAGTAGCAGCCGACTATACGTTCCGCAAACTCAGATGCCTGGCCAACGCCTCATGGAAGCGCATCGTCAAGAACGATTTGTATAAATGGGTTGGCGACGATGAACATTATGGCGACCCCACTATCACGGCCAATGCCACGGTGGCTTATCAACTGCTGCCCACGCTACGGCTTCATGCCAATGCCCACTACATCGGGAGAAGAAATCTGGATGATTTTTTCTACCCATACCGTCACGCTCCTGCGGTGATATTGTTCGACCTTGGTGCCAACTGGAGTTGGAGGAATCCGGGAGTGAATGTCAATATCCACAACCTCCTTGGAACGCAATACTGGCAGAGTGGACTGAATACTCTTTACAACGTGCCTCAGCAGCGCCGCTGGTTTCTCGTGGAGCTGACTTACAAGATATAGAGGGAAAGACCGGAAAAGGACCTTGAACTAACTGCAGGAAAGGCGTAAACGCACAACGGGAAAGGCGTAAAGGCGCTGCGAAAGAGGCTCGAGTGGAAAAAAGTTGTTACAACTTTTCTGAAGGTTGTTACAACTATTTTAAAAGCTGTTACGACTTTTCAGAAAGTTGTTACAGCTTTTTTCTGACGGAGGCTCAACAGTGACGCAACGGAGTCTCAATGGCAACGCAACGGAGTCTCAACAGTGACGCAACGGATACTCCGAGCAATAGGTGACGAGTCACTCTATAAGGCAGACTATAGCTGGATAGGTCAAATATATAGTAATTTGCGACAGTTATGTTAAGGTTTGCCGTATCTGCCGCAAATTTCATATTTGCGCCGCATGCTTCTCAAGCGGAAATCATTTATCGGTGGCGGTCTCGTCGGATCGGGCTGCTAATCTTCCGAAATATAGACTTCAGCCTTGGAGAATCAAGGGGGCAGGTACTTGACCGCTTGCAGTGTAAAGCGTATCAAGGACCTGCCCTCTTTCACTTTGCGCAAAATCTAATTCCGATTCTCGGCTGGGGTACTAAGTGGTAAGTTCAAACTTCACATGCGTTACCTTATGTAGGATGCAGATGGCGAGTGCCTCTATGGCGTAGGCAATGAGGTAGCTGTACCAAAGAAGATGGTGTGCAACGCGTGAGACAAGCCATCAGCAGTCCAAAAGCCAGGCAGCCGCCCATGGAGAGCGTGAAGATGTTGGCCGCCCGGGGAAAGTCCTTACGTCCCAGGTTCATCCCCACCAGCATGCTGCCCCCTGCAGCCAGTAGCATGTTGATGGTAAACATAAACTGGATGACAGGTCTTGACAGGTTGACAGCACTCACGCCGTCAGAGCCTATCAGGTTGCCCACGATGATGCCGTCGACCACATTGCCGAGACATCCCGAGAGCGCAATCAGAATGGACGAGCCAAGAAATCGCCAGAAAGTCTTATTCATTGTTTCAAGTGTACGTAAATGGGAATCTTTTCTCCGTGTTTGTTGGAATAAAGGAATTTAGAAAGATTATTTGTCGTCATTGTTAAACCTCGATGGTAATTGCAAAACTGTACAAAGTTAGTGATTTTTTATTTATTCAGCCGCAAGCCATTGTCTTTTTAACTTCTTTTTGCTTGTGTTTCTTAAGGTTCTTTCTGCTGACAAGTTCATTCGCATAGTCCCAAAAAGCAGAAGAATGAAGATTTTCGACTCAAAAATTTGGCAGTTTGTAAATAAATGCCTAACTTTGCAAACTGAAAGACAAGAATAAAAGTCAGGGATTCCGACAGGTGTGATGGGTCGGGATTCTTTCTTTTTTCTGCGTTCTAAAACAAGAAAACAAATACAAGAAATAAACATTAATTGATATGAGTTACATGTCACAAGAGGGCTACGACAACTTGGTAGCCGAACTGCACCGCCTGGAGGCGGTGGAACGTCCTAAGGCTTCGGCAGCTATTGCTGAGGCTCGCGAGAAGGGCGACCTGAGTGAGAACAGTGAGTATGATGCTGCAAAGGAGGCCCAGGCGCATCTGGAAGATAAGATTAACCGGCTGAAGACCACCATCAGCGAGGCCAAGGTGGTGGACACATCGCGCCTGAGCACCGACTCGGTACAGATTCTGACGAAGGTAGAGATGACGAACCTGACGACGAACGCTAAGATGAGCTACACCATTGTCAGCGAGAACGAGGCCGACCTGCGTGCCGGGAAGATCAGTATCAAGACGCCCATTGCCCAAGGACTGTTAGGCAAGAAGGTGGGCGACGAGGTGGAAATCAAGATTCCCCGTGGCACCATCAAGCTGAGGATTGAAAATATCAGCATTGCGTGAGATATAATAGACAATAAGGAATTAATATTATTGAGGCGATGGACATTTTCTCAAAGATTGCTGCTGGCGAGATTCCCAGCTACAAGTGTGCAGAGAACGAGGAGTTCTATGCTTTTTTGGATATTAACCCGCTGGTGAAGGGTCACACGTTGGTGATTCCCCGCCGCGAGGTGGACTACTTCTTCGACATGGACGATGAGGAGCTGGCTCGCTACCAGGCGTTTGCCAAGCGTGTGGCCGTGGCCATCAAGAAGGCTTTCCCCTGCCGTAAGGTGGCGCAGGTGGTGCTGGGCTTAGAGGTGGCTCATGCGCACATTCACCTGATACCGATGCAGTCGGAGGCCGACGCAGACTTCCGCCGCGAGAAGCTGAAACTCAGTGAGGAGGAGTTCCGTGAGATAGCTGCTAAAATCCAGGCGAACTTTTAAGTCGGATGTTTGAAGTTTGATATTTCAGGCTTCAAACATCCAATTACTTATAGAACCGGTTCAGGCGCATGAGTGCCTGATTCATTTCCCTGCCATTGACGCGATAGTCGCTGACAGGGTTTAATTTTGCATCCGTCACTTCCATCCATCCGCCGCCCTGCTTCAACAGAATGGTGTCGCCACGGACAAGGAAGCCGCCCAGCAGGTCGTCACCCACATAGTGCCACAGGCGCGGCTGCGGGTCGGTGAGCAGGTGGCCGGCGGAGTAGTCGCTGACGGGATTCTGCACGCCCAGATAGTCGTGCAGCAGGGTGGCCGACAGGTCGTAGTGGGTGGTGCGGTGGCTGTACTTATGAGGTTCCTGCCCCGGTCGGTGGACGACGAGGGGTATGCCTATCTGCCATAGCGAGAAATTGCCGGCATGTCCCCAGTAGTTCTTCTTGTTCTCGTTGAACTCCTGGCCGTGGTCACCCGTGAGCATGATGACGGTGTCGTCGTAGAGTCCCTGCTGTCGCAGCTGTTCAAAAATCTGGCCCAGTAGCAGGTCGGTCTGATAGCAGCAGTGGCGGTATAGGTTCCAGAAGGGTGTGGGGTCCATGTCGTTGGTCAGCTTGGCATAGTCGGCAAAGTGCCATGATGGCAGGAAGCGGTTCAGACTGTCGCGAGGAATCTCGAAGCTGTGGGGCATGTCGAAGAATACAAACGCAAAGAAGGGGCGGCCGCTGGCCTTGAGGCGTGGCAGGTCGCTGACGAAGTCGTGGGCGATGCGCTGGTCGCGGTCGAAGACGGTTTTGCCTTCGGTCTTGATGCGCAGGTCGCGCACACGCTGGAAGAGCAGGCGGTTGAAGGGCGGGCTCTGCAGTGTGGCACTGGGGTAGGCGCGGAACTCATAGCCCTGGCGTAGCAGCTCGTCCACCAGTACGGGACTGGTGTGCGATGCCTCGAAGGCCGACCAGTAGTAGGAGGGCAGTCCGGTAAAGATGCTGAACACGGAGAAGCGCGTGCCGTTGCTGCTGCTGGCGTGGTTGGCAAACCACTCGTTCTCGCAGGCAAACCGGTAGGCATTGGGCATAGTCTCAGCAGTCAGCGACCGTCGGCTCCAGGAATCGATGAGCAGCAGTATGATGTTGGGCTGCCGAACCGTGGTGTCAACAGGAGCCGTGGTGACGGGGTGGATGGGATACTGCATGACACCCGCCTGCTGCAGACGGGCATCGACGGTGGGCACGTCGGGGTTCACGCCCAGGCTCATCATGAAGCGCGTGGCCGTCAGTGGGAAGTAGTAGGGCACGAGCTTGGCGCTCTGTAGCACTGATGTTTTCTGAACGAAGGCACCATAGGTGTGTATGCCGTTGGCTGTAAGAGCCGCGACGACGAGTAGCGTGATGCTCCATGCGGTCATGCGTCGCGTCAGCCTTTGGCTGTAACGCGAGGCTACCCACCACAGGGCTATGCAGACAGCGACGAGCATCAGCAGGACTGCTCCCTCCTCAATGAGCAGCCGGTTGTCAAACTGAAAGATGTCGCCGGCACCCTCGCCCGTCAGCAGGCTGAGTACCATGCCGTTAATGTGGAACTTATAGATTTTGTACACCTGCATGTTGACCAGCAGCAACATGGCCAGCACACTGGTGGCCGTGACTAACAGAGTGGCTGCCGTGCGGTGGAACTTCAGCAGTGCCCATGGCAGAAAGAGTATCAGCCAGACAATGAGCATGAGGATGGCAGCGTGGGTAATGCACGACAGCAGGAAGAACACCCAGCCCGTGAAGTCCATCACCTGGAGGGCGGTGCTGCCCACCATGTAGCTCATCATCAGCATGGCCAGCAGCAGTGTGGCCAGCAGGTAGTATAGAAATCCTTTTCGTATCATCTTCAAGTTTCCTCTTCTTTGTCAAGAATATGAGAATCAGTGATTATTCTTTATTTGTTTATCACTATTTTTTTTAATTTCATCATAGTCCCATCGGTCGTTGAGCAGACGTTGTCCGCACTGGTAGTCAGGACTCAGTACATCGCGCGCGTGATTATAATAAGGTGAGGCCGTGAGTCCCGCCAGGTGGAACAGCAGTTGGCAGACGTTGTCGGTCATCATGGGACGGTCCTTCGACTGCTGCAGACGCTCCATCACGTCGGGGTGACGTTCGCGGTACCGGTCGGAGCACCACACCACCAAGGGCACACCGTACTGATAGCTGAGCATGTCGGGCAGATGACCTCCCAGCGAGCGCCCAATGTTGTCGCGATAGTCGTAGACCTCCTCGCCATGGTCGGAGAGGTAGACCATGACGGTGTTCTTGTCGGCATAGAGTTGGCATATCTGTTCAATGACATAGTCGTTATACAGCGTGGCGTTGTCGTAGCGGGCAATCTCTGTGCGCTTGGCATCTGTCATCCACGGTTCGCTGCGGCGGATGCTGTCGGCGGTGAAGTGACTGAAGCGTACATCGTCAGCGGGATAGCGCTGCTCGAAGCGCGTATGCTGTCCCATCAGGTGGAAGACGGCCAGCCGTGCCACGGCTCCGGGGCGCTGTTGGTGCTGGTAGTAGTCTACGAGACCGGCATCAAGTGCAAACCCCTTGTCGTTGGTCTCGTCGTAGCATGCTTTGAGCATTCGCAAGTGGTAGAGGTAGTTGTTCAGTGCAAAGGTCTGGGTGGACGCAAAGCTATAGGTACGCTGGTTGTCATACATGGATACGTAGAATCCACTACGTCTGAAGACGGCTGTCAGTGGTGGCTTGTCCGACCATCGCTCGCCGCTGGCTATGCTGTTGCTGCTGATGATGTTGCGCACTACGAGGGTTGTCAGGTTGTAGGGACTGACCACATCGGTAAAGGCCACCAGCCGGCCCTGCTGTTGCTCGGACAGCATGAATGGCGTGGTGTTCAGTGCATAGCCATAAAGCGGAGCGTGCTGGCGGATGTACGACTCGCCAATGACGAAGATAACATTGACGGAGTCTGGGGCGGCAGTACTGGGGGCTGTCATCTGCTCAGTATGGCTGATAGCCTTGTCCATCTCCTGACTGGCCAGCCTGGCATCGAAGAAAGCAATGACCACACGCGTCATGGCATCGCTGGGATAGCGCATGTGGCGGTTCCATGCCGACACTTCGTCGATGTTCTTGCACTGGAACAGTTTTATGTAACACTCGCTGGTGATGACTCCCACCAGCAGGAAACTCATCGTCACCCAGCGTAATATGCTATATGTCTTGGGGCGCTGCAGCCTGGCCGCCACCTGTTCACGCCTGCGCTCAGCACGCCAGGCCAGCAGCACCATGAGGATAATGACCATCAGCGTTATCCAAAATGCAGGCTTGAGGATGATGGTGCTGAAGAACTCTTGTGTCTCTTGTGGATTGGTCTCAGCAAGCAGCATCAGCATGCTGGGCGAGATGGCCAGTCCGTAGCAACTCTCCAGCATGGACTCGATAACGAAGAGCAGGAAGACAACTGTGTAGGCTACGGCCTTGACGACGCGGCTGCGTGTGACATGCACCAGGGCGGTCACCAGATAGGCATGCAGGAAAATGATGAACCAGCGGTAAAAAGGGTTCTGTAGTAGTGACGACCACCCTATGCCCACAATGTAGCAGCAGAACAGGGGCCACTGGTTTATGACGGGGCGCATGAGGCTGTCGCCCATCTTCTTGAGTAAGGGCTTAATACTTGTCATGGTCGATAGGGTCGTTAATGGGCTTTGTCATTGCCGGAATAGACGCTAAAGGGTGATTCCTCCCACAATGAGTAGGTGCTGTTGCTCTTGAAGATGGTCAGGAAGTACTTCAGACGGCAGCGCAACAGTTCATGGCGCAGAGAGGCAGCAGTCGTGGGAGCACTGTCGTAGTGCTGTCCACGCTGGAGCATCGTTGCGAGGAAGGCACGCGGTGTGAGGTGCCACTTGCGGAGGAAGCAGAGCATGCCATCGTTCTTGCGTGCACGGCCAGTAGAACGTGCCTCGAAGTGGTAGACACGACTGGCGGAGAGACCTTTGAAGATGCGCACGCCAGCCATGTACAACTTGGCTGTGAAGTCGGGGTCGGAACCCATGCCGGGCGTAAACTCTATGCTGTAGCCACCCACCAGGTCCCACAGGTCGCGATGCACAATGTTAGGCGGCCATGTGCTGCCCTTCCAGTCGTAGTGGGGCAGTGTGGCATACTCTTTCAGCAGTCGCTGCTCGTCGAAGGTGTCCACCGTTTCTCCGTAGTTGGCAGGTGCAATGACAGCTTTCGAGAAGAACGGACGCGGCTGGATGAGTGTCGACGACAGGAAGAAGCGTTTGTGGCCTATGCGCTGTATCTCGTCGTAGAGCACCTTATCCCATTCGGGACAGACGTACATGTCATCGTTCATAAACAGTATGTACTGGGTGGTGACCAGCGGACGCAGACCGTTCAGTGCCCAGCAGACACCCACATTCCTGCACGTGTGTGTATATGAATAGCCGGATGACTGTACCCACTGAAGCGTGCCGTCGCTACCGTCGTTGACATGAATCAGTATCTCATGACGATAGGTGGAGTTCTGCTCTATGCTGCGTATGCACAGTTGCAGGAAAGGAAGGTTGTTCCAGGTGGGAATCAGTATTGAAAAAAGTGCTTCTCCGTTCATGTTAGTTGGTTTCTTTTACAGTGATGTCATTAGCTTTCATGCGCTGCATATAGCTTTGCAGCAAGGCCTTTACGCGGTGCTCCATGTCTGCTTGCTGAGACAGATGCCGGCTGCGAAGGTCGTGTTGCATGAGCGGGTCGTGGCGATAGTCGTAGAAGCCTGTCGTCTGGTGACCGTCGAACAGCAGTGAGTAGTTGCCTTGAATGTATTGGGGCTCATGGCTCCAGCTGAAGGCCCACTGGTCAGCAGGTTCGGTGTGCAGCAGATCCTGTCCGAAGGCAATGTAGGGGCGGTCGTAGCCCAGATAGCCCAGCAGGGTGGGCATGATGTCGATATGTTGGGCGATGCCGTCCTGACAACCTGACGGCATCTCGCCCGACGGGTCGAAGATGAGCAGGGGTACCCGATAAAGCCCCACCATGGTCTTGTACTCGTCATGGGTGACTCGTCCGCTGGCATGGTCGGCCGTCAGCACAAAGATGGTGTTCTTGTACCATGGCTGCCGGCTGGCCGTCTCAAAGAAGCGACGCAGGGCGTGGTCAGTATAGCGGATACACTTGTGAATGGCAAACTGGCCCTCGTCGGGGAACGTATCGCGATATTGTTCGGGAATGTGGAAGGGGTGGTGCGACGAGGCAGTGAAGACGGTGGCGAGGAAAGGCTCCTTCATCTCACCAATCTTCTGAGCATAGAACTGCAGGAAGGGCTCGTCCCAGATGGCCCACGTGCCGTCGAAGTCGTCCATGCCGCGGAAACGCTTGTCGTCGCAATACTCGGTCATACCTACATAGTGGTCGAAGCCAATGGAGTGGGCAAAAGCCTGGAAACCCATCGAACCGTTGGGGGCACCATGGAAGAAGGCCGACTCGTAGCCCCAGTGTTTCAGTTCGGTAGCAATGCTGTTGACATTGTTCAGCGAATAGGGCTGCAGCACGAAGGGACGGTCCATGCGGGGAATGGAGGCCAGCACAGCAGGCATGGCATCGATGCTGATGCCACCGTTGCAGAACGTCTCGCGCCAGGTGAGACTCTTCTGTAGCAGCTCGTCAGCAAAGGGCGTATAGCCGTGATATTGTCCGTTGTCAAGCTGGCGGTTGCGGGAGCCTACAAATTCGTGAGCATAGCTCTCGACGATGAGGATACAGATGTTCTTACGGCGTTCCACGCGGTCGGGACGGGGCATGTACAGGGGAGTGTACAGACTGTCAAGTTCCCCCTTATTATTATAATAGGTGGGCAACTGCATAGGTTTCTCGAAGAGGGTGCGGAAGATGGCAAAAGGCGTGTTCAGCGTAATGGCTGTCTGCTGGGGTGTCGCCGTGAACTTGTGGGCATCGTTGATGGCGATGGGGCGCGACTGGGTATCGAAGTATTTGCCGCGCATGGCGCAGATGGCCAGAAATACCATCAGGGCCAGAGAAAGGGTGTGGCGCAGGTAGTAGTGCCACAACGGACGGTGCTTGTCATAAGGTGCAACGGGGCGATAGAGGCGCCACAGTCCATAGATGAGCAGGGCGGCCAAGAGCACGAGGTACCAGTGGTTCACCAGCTCGACACCAAAAATCTTCAGCAGGTTGCCCTCGTTCTCAAACTCGTCGAAAATGATGGCAGTGGCTCGCTGCTGGTTGAAGGGGAAGTAGACGGAGTCGATGAGGTTGGCTGTGATGCCTATGGCGTTGAAGACGATGAACACCCACTTGACCAGCTTCTGATAACTGAGACATTCCTTCCAGTGCAGGGGGAAAACTGCCAACAGGATGTAAAGACTGCTCAGATAGGCAATGGCCGAACCGTCAAAAAGCAGTCCGCCACGGAACAGTTCCAACGCTACCGGCCACGACATGGAGGGTTCAAAGATGACCCAGTTCTCCAGCAGAAACTCCAGTCGGCAGATGGTGTAGCACACGAAAACCAGCAGGAGGTTCCAGAACAGTACCCAGGGTACTTGGTTCATTTTCTTGAAACAGTTATATTTCATCGTGCACTTAAATCTTGATATAGTGTTTGTAAGATGACTTTGCCGATATGCTCACGCCGTTCATCAGCACCAAAGAGGGCACGCTTGGCTACGTTGTCGTAGACGGTAAAGCCGGTGGAGTCGCGCAGGTTGAAGCCGTTGTTGAATGTATTGAAGGCAAAGGGGTACTTATAACTGTCGGCCGTGACGTCGCGACTGAAGGGGAAGTCGTCGTGGGGCAGTCCCATCTGTCCGAGGATGGTGGCTGCTATGTCGGTCTGACTACAGAAGGTGTCAATACGACGAGGCTCGTTGGCTGCACCGCCGGTAATCAGGAACGGGATGAACGGGAAGTCGGGAGAGGCTATCTCTTTGTGGTTGAAACCATGGTCAGCAGTGATGACCACCAGCAGGTTGTCCCATGCTGGTGAGGCCTTCAGCCGTTGGAGGAACCTGCCGATAGCTTCATCAGTGTAGGCAAAGGAGTTCAGCTTCTCGTCGGTCAGGCGGTGGTAGGGCACGTCGAAGGGCGTGTGTGAACTGATGGTGAGGAAGGTAGTATACCACGGCTTGCCTCCCTTCTGCTGTCGGCGCTGGATGTCATTGTAGAGCCAGTCGGCAGCAACGTGGTCGGGGACGCCCCATTTGGTGGAGCGCTGTTCGGCAGGGAAATCATCCTGGCTGATGAGTTTGTCGTGGCCCGTGGCAAAGAAATACTCCGACATGCCGAAGAAGGTGATGTCGCTGGCATAGAGCATCTGTGTGTCGTAACCTACAGTCTTCAGCGTCTTAGGCAGTCCAGGCAGGGTGTTCACCTTATGGGTGTAACGCATGATGCTTGTGGTGGGCTGTCCCAGATAGCCGCTGACTACAGATACGATGCCTCGATCGGTGCGGAAGCTGCTGCAATAGCAGTTGGTGAAGGCAATGCTCTCGTCGACAACCTTACTCATATAGGGTGCTACATCGTCCATACCGCCAAGGCTCTTGATGAACAAAGAGCCGAAGCCCTCCATGACGATGACTAACACGTTGGGGCGCTGGTTGTTGATAAGCGTATCGACAGTGTTGCCACTGGTTGGGAACAGTCCTTCATAGTCGTGGGCCCGCTCATCCTCCGTGAAGAAGTTGAACTCCTTGTCAAACTTATCCTGCTTTGTAGAGGTGTATATCAGGTTAAACATTGGATTCAAGGCAGCGTGGTTCAGATACGTCGTCTTCGAGAAGAAAGCGCGTGAGGGGGTATTGGGCCAAATGCGTGTTCCGCGAATGGCTGCAAAGACAAGCCCTCCAAGTGCAATCATAGTCAGTGATGCCCAGAGCCATTTGGGGCGGTGGTTGCTGTCCTCGTGCTTGTTGAAGGGAAGCATGAGCAGGAACCAGATGACGGCTGCCAACAACAGAATCATCAGCAGACGCACCAGGATATAGACCACTGATACGCTGGCAAAAGCATTCTTCGGGTCACCGATATACATGAAGACAGTGGCATCGAGCTTGAATTCCCAGAACTCATAAAGGGCAGCATCGGCCGTAATGATGAGTGCCAGACAGATAGCGATGATAATGTTATACACCTTGATGCAGGACTTCAGGGGGAAACGGGGAATGAGCATACTGGCCCAAACCAGTAGTAAGGGGATGGCTGTCAGATAGCCTGCTGAGGCCATGTCGATGGCAAAGCCGTGATAGTAGATGTTGAACATGTTGCTCATGGTACATGCCGATGTGCCATGACTCCAGTTGTAAAGCAGAAAGACAGGCTTCTGTATAACCAAGAATACGGCCAGGCAGAGCAGGTAATAGTTGATGACGGATATGACAGAGCGTTTAAGCATGTGACGTAGGATTAGTGATGGAGATGATTTTCTGACAGATACTGTCGGGGGTGATGTCCGCCAGACAGTGGAAGTCGTGATAGCGGCAGTGGTTGCTGCCGGCAATGGTGCAGGGCTGACAGTCACAGTGCAACAGCATGGCATCGGCCGTTTGCTGTTGCCAGCCCATGAAACCGCACTGAGGAGTAGTGGAACCCCAAATGGAGAGAACGCGTGTACCAGCCAAAGCAGCCAGGTGCATGTTGGCAGAGTCCATGGATACCATCAGCCTCAGGTGGCTCATCAGTCGTACCTCATTGTCCAGCGTATAGTGGCCTGCCACGGAATGGCAGTGAGCATACTGTTGCTGCCAGAACTCCATGAGCGTGCGTTCATCCTTGCTTCCCGAGAAAAGCAGAATGTTGAAACGACCATCGGCCGACAGTTGCCTAACGACCTGCTCCATCTGTTGCAGCGGATAGGTCTTGTTCTGATAACGTGCAAAGGGCGCAATGCCGATATTGACTATCTTTTCATCTATCATGGATGAGAAGTCTGAGTGTACCTCTTTATCAGAAACGGCTGCATTTGCTGTGTCGTTTGCCAGCACATGGGTAAACGCAGGCTGCAGCGCGAACCCTAACGAGCGGAATACTTGGAAATAGCGTTCGGTGTATCGTTGGTGCTGCTGGTGGCCGCTTTTCTGCTTCAGCAGCAGCTGTCTGTCACGACGTCCCTTATCAAGCATTGCTACAGGGATGCCCCTCGACTTAAAGAAAAGGTCAATAACCCACGAGCGCAGCACGTTGTGCAAGTCGGCCACCATTGTGATGGACTCTTTCGACAGTTGTTTCAGCAGTGTAAACAGTCCTCGCAACCCTTTAATGTTCTGTTTGCTGACAGTGATGAGCTCAATGTTGGCAGGCTTTCCAATAAACAAACGGGCAAAGGGCTGTAGTGTCAGCACCTTCACGCTCAGTTTGTTATGTTGCCGGGCCAGCGAGTAGATGGCGGGTATTGTCATGGCGACATCACCTAATGCCGACAGACGGATGACCAGCAGTGTGGGCTGGCTGTTCTTGCTTTGTGGTCCCTGCTCATTCATATCTTCAGCAGTTTTTGATAGACAGCAAGCGTATCGTGAGCCATCGCCTCATCAGTGAACCGTTGGACATAGCCGAAACCTTTCCTGATGGTTTCCTGACGGAACAGCTCGTCATTGATTAGCTGTTTGATGTGCTGGGCCAGTCCTTGGATATCAGCGGGAGCAAGATAAGCCGACTGTGGACCACCGGCCTCTTCCAAACAGGAGCCTGTGGCGGCAATGACGGGCACACCACAGGCCAATGCCTCGACGATGGGAATGCCAAAGCCTTCAAACAGTGACATATAGGCAAAGACAGTAGCCTCCTGATAGAGCACAGGTAGTTCGCCGTTCTGTACCTTGTTCAGGATATGCACCCTGTCCGTAAGTCCCAGTTTCTTGGTGAGTAGTTCCAGTTCCGCCTGGTATGGGGTCTGTTTACCTACCAGCAGCACGTGGATGTCAGCATCGAGCATGGGCAGAACCTTGATGAGCACTTCCTGATTTTTGCGACGCTCAATAGTCCCTACACAGAGCACATACTTCTCTGGCAACTGGTATTTAGAACGAACTGCCCTAACAATCAGGTCGTTGCGCTGACAATTAAAGACCGAAGCATCGTAGCTCTGATAGACCACCGTGATCTTTTCATCCGGTACATGGTAATAGCTGATGATGTCCTGCTTGCTCTTCTCGCTGACTGCGATGATGTGGTCAGCCACTCGACAGGCATAGCGCGTCTTCCATTTCAGTATCTGACGCGTTGAACTCGTGTAGAGTTCGGGGTGGTGCAGGAATATCAGGTCGTGGATGGTGACGATGCTCTTGCAGCCACTACGGCTGATGCCGAAGGGTAACTCGTTGCTGAGTCCGTGGAACAGTTGAACGCTCTTGCTGCGGATGGTTCGCCATGCAAAGAAGTTCCGCCAGAGTTCGTAAGCCAGTCCTTTCTTCAGGACGAAAGGAGAATAGACAAACTCGGCATCATGGGTCAGTGTACTGATGGCCGCCTCGTTGCGCTTTGTCGGGGCAAAGAGCAATAGGCGGCTTTCAAGACTGGCCTTGGCGATGGAGTTAATACACCGCCGGCTGTAGTTGCCAATACCTGTCTGGTTCAGCACTGCCTTCTTTGCATCGTAGCCGATTACCATGTTGAGCGACTATTTATTGGCATTCAGCAGATAGCTTTCCACACCGGCAATGTCCTTGCGGTTATCGACAGACAGCGACTTACAGTGGCAGTTGTAATAGTAGATAGGTACTCCGTTCTCGATAAAGCGGAACGAGTCGTTCTCCTCAATCTTCTCGATGGGACCTCGCGGTGTCTGATGATAGAAGTCCAGGGCCTGGCGGTTGAAGGCACCCACACCCACAAACTTATGGTACACATAGTCCATGTTTCCCTTGGGGTAGGGTATGGGACTGCGCGAGATGAACAGACAGCGGTCGTGCTGGTCAGTGACAATCTTCAGGTTGGTGGCATCGACGACCTCCACAGGATTGGAGAAGTCAGTCATCAGGTTCGATACATAGAGCTGGCTTTCGTCGATGTGGCTGGGAATGCACTGTATAATGGCCTCACGAGTCAGCAGAGGCTCGTCGCCATTTACCATGACGTAGAGATCGGCCTCAACCTTTGTCGATACCTCATAGAGTCGTTCGGTAGCTGTGTCGTGGTCACTGCGCGTCATAATGACCTTGGCACCGAAACTTTCTGCAGTATCCTTAATCTTGTCACTGTCGGTGGCAACGTAGACTTCGCTGAACTGCTCTACCTCTTTGCAGTGCTCATAGACCCACTGAATCATGGGCTTTCCCAATATCAATGCTAATGGTTTCTCGAAAAAGCGCGATGACTCGGCTCGCGCCGGAATAACACAAATGATGTTCATGTCTTCTATATTTTTTGATGTTTTCTCTTCTGTTGTGATATTATCGTCTTTCTATTTTCTTTGTATTACGTTTCCTTCTCTGTCAAACTCCCAGCGGTTGTGTGACCACAACCAGTAGGCAGGTGCACGGCGGATGGTTTGCTCCATGCGCTGCAGGAACAGACGGGTGTATGGATTTTCCTGCCGGTCGTTCTCGTCGACGGTCATCTCCTGGAAGGTCATGATGTAGTGACCGCGGCTTGGCTTCTCAATGTCCAAATAGACAAAGTGGGCATTCAGGTGGGTCCCTATCTCTTCACCACCCGTGGCATAGGCCGTGTCTTGGTTGAGGAACGTCGTCCAGTGGTGCAGGTTCTGACTGTTGGGGCGCTGGTCGGCAATGAACCCTACAAGGAACTGCTTGCCTTCCTTGTTCAGTTTCAACAAAGTCCGCACCGCTGTTTTCTGGGGGATGAGCATGGTGTCGAAGCGTGCCCTTATCTGATTCATGATTTCATCGGCTACGGGGTCCTTGGGCGGACGGTATAGCTCAGCATTCAATGAGGGACGGTCGTAATGGCGTGTCACCTCCTGTACCCATTCCCAGTTGCCATAGTGTCCCAGGAAAATGATGATGGAACGGCCGTCGCTGGCCAGACGGTCAATGACATCGGTGCCTTCTACCCGGATATGTTCTTCCAACTGCTTGTCACTGATGTGGAGAAGTTTGACGATTTCTACGATGCAGTCGCCCAGGTGCTGATAGTATTGGACGACAATCTTGTCGCGTTCTTTCTGGCTTTTCTCTGGGAACGACCTGCGCAGGTTGTTCGTTATGACCTCCCTGCGGTAGTGTATGACGTGTTGCAAGACGAAGCTGATGACGTTGCTGATGCCATAAAGCATCCAGAAAGGCATTCTGGCAATGCCTCTCAGCAGGGAAAGCAACACAAACAGGATAATCTTATTCTTCATGGCATGTACCGTTGATGATGGTATTGACGATGGCCTCTGTGGCTCCCGCATGGCTCAGTGCATAGTCCTTGGCCTTTTTGCTGATGCTTGCCTGCAGGTTCTCGTCATTCTTCAGTGCTGCGAACCACTGCTCCAGTTCTTCGGCAGTGGCCACGCTCTTTCCTATGCCGAGGGCTTCCATCTGCAGTGGAGTGGTTTTCCGGTGTGTTCTGGGACCGAAAGCCACGGGAATTCCATAGACTACGGGTTCGATGACGCTGTGCAATAGGGGCGTGAATCCGCCACCCACATACGCCCAACGACCATAGCGGTAGATGCGTGACAAGTCGCCGACGTAATCGATAATCAATACCTGTGTGGTGACGAAATCAGTGTCAGCCGTCACCTCCGAATAGCAGACGGAAGGTTGCAGAACACTCTCCTTGATGGCCTGAATGGTCTGACTGTTGATTTCGTGTGGCACAAAGATGCACTTCACGTCAGGATGGATGTTCGCTATATGTGCCGCCAACTGCAGATCGTTCCTGTCACTGATGCTTCCGGCAATGAAGATACCATCGCTTGCAGTTTCGCAAAATCGTTCGATGATCGCATTCTGATAAGGTGACTGGGCAATGCTAAGGGCATTGTCGAACAGCGGATCGCCCATGATTATACTGTTGTGGAATCCCATTTCTGCCAACGTGTCCTTCGATTCTTGGTTCAGCACCATGAAGGTAGTGACGGCTTTCAGGCTTTTCCGGATGGACTTTGCGTGCCATTTCTTTAGATAGGTGTCATGGGGAATCAGTGCCGAGGCCACAAAGGTGGGAATGTTTCTCTTGCCAAGCTGGTGCAGATAGTTCATCCAGTATTCGGAGATGATGAACACGGCACGCTTTGGTTTCATAATGTCCAGAAACTCACTGGCATTCTGGCGCGTGTCCCAAGGCAGATAGAAGATATGGTCGGCACCCGTGTCCTTCCTGTCGTGCAGGGCCTGATAGCCTGTCGGCGAGAAGAAAGTCAGCACTATACAACGGTTCTCTCCCTGCAGTTTCTTGAGTATAGGACGAGCCACACCGTATTCACCGAGTGATGCGGCATGTACCCAGTACACCTCTTTCTTGTCGTCCGCCATTTCCTGACGTATGTGCTGCAGGATGTTTCTTTGCCCTGCTATCAGTTGATAGGCTTTGCCCTCGTGCGAGAGATGATTGCCCACAGGAGGCCACCACACCAGCCGGGCGCACTTCTCAACGATTCTCATAGCCGCATTATACAATGACTGCATAGGGAAGAACGTTTTATAATCGGTGCAAATTTACACATTTCTTGCCACATAGGCAAATATTAGTTCACTTTTTTAGAATATAAGGGTAGCTTCTGGCTATTACAGGTTCTGCATGTCGCTCAGTTTCTTGTAATAGCCGTCCATGGACAGCAGGTCGTCATGCGTACCACGTTCCACTATCTGTCCTTCATGCAGTACGCATATCTCATCGGCATTCCTGATGGTGCTCAGCCGGTGGGCAATGGCTATGGTGGTGCGTGTCTTCATCAGGTGTTCCAGCGCTTCCTGCACCAGTCGTTCGCTCTCGGTGTCTAATGCCGATGTGGCTTCGTCGAGAATCAAAATGGGCGGATTCTTCAGAATGGCGCGGGCGATGGATACACGCTGGCGCTGACCGCCTGACAAACGTCCGCCGCGGTCACCGATGTTCGTATCAAACTGCTGTTCGCTCTGCATGATGAAGTCGTAGGCATTGGCTATTCTCGCAGCCTCTGCTATCTGTTCGTCGGTAGCATTGTCTACGCCGAACGAGATATTGTTTCGGAACGAGTCGTTGAAGAGGATGGCCTCCTGATTGACGTTGCCGATGAGTTGGCGCAGGTCGTGGATGCCCAGTTCTTTGACATTGATGCCGTCAATGAGTACCTCGCCCTCCTGCACGTCGTAGTAGCGGGGTATCAGGTCTACCAGTGTCGACTTACCGCTGCCGCTCTGTCCTACCAGAGCGACGGTCTTTCCCTTCGGTATGGTGAGGTTGATGTCGCGCAGCACCCACTGCTCAGCATATTTGAAGCTGACATGGCGGAATTCTATCTGCTGTTTGAAGTCCTTGATGTGTTGCGGATGTGCCGGCTCCTGAATATTGTTCTCTGCCAGCATAATCTTGTCCACGCGCTCCATGGATGCCAATCCTTTCGGAATGTTGTATCCGGCGCGAGAGAATTCCTTCAGCGGGTTGATGATGGAATAGAGCATCACCATGTAGTAAATGAAGATGGGGCCAGACAGAGCATGGTAGTTCAGCACGAGCACACCACCGAACCAGAGCACGATGACAATCATGATGGTTCCCAGGAATTCCGACATCGGGTGTGCCGATGACTGTCGGATGTTGACGCGCATGACGTCGTTGCGGTAGGCACTGTTGATCTGATTGAAGCGGCGGTTCATCTTTTCTTCAGCGCAGAAAGCCTTGATGATGCGCAGACCGCCCAGCGTTTCCTCCACCTGACTCATGGTGTCGCTCCACAACGACTGTGCCTTGACACTCTGTGCTTTCAGTTTTCGTCCGATGTATCCCATGAACCATCCCATGACGGGTACGATGATGAGCGTGAAGAGCGTCAGCTGCCAGGAGATGAAGATCAGTGCTGCAAAGTAGGAAATGATAAGTATGGGGTTCTTGAACAGCATCTCCAGTGACGCCATGATGGAGTTCTCTATCTCCTGGACGTCACCACTCATGCGGGCAATGATGTCGCCCTTGCGCTCTTCCGAGAAGAATCCCAGCGGCAGTGCGGTTATTTTCTGGTACAGCTGGTTGCGGATGTCGCGCACCACACCTGTGCGTATGGGGATGATGGTTGCTGCTGCTGCGAAGTAGGCTCCCGTCTTCAGCGCTGTGGTGAAAGCCAGGAACATGCCGATAAGGAACAGGGTAGTGGTTTGTCCGTAGCTGGCAATGAGTCGGTTGACGTAGTAGTTCATGTTGTTCATCAGCACGTTCTGGGCATCCGACCAGTCCCATGCCATCAGTGACGTTGCCGTTGCGGCATCGTCCGTTTGGAAGAGAATCTGCAGAATGGGTATCAGTGCTGCAAACGAGAAGATGTTCAGCAGTGCCGAGAGGATGTTGAACACCACCGACAGCACGACATATTTCCTGTAGGGAGGTACAAAGCGCCTGAGTACGTTGATAAACTCTCTCATTTGACTATCGGAATCTTTGACTATTCTACCATTTCTCTATTCCACGATTTCGCCTAACAGGGTGGCACTGGTGGAACCGTTAATCCTTACTCTTACCGTTTCCCCAACGTGATGGTACCCTTTGTTCACCACCACGGCCTTGTTCTGCTCTGTCCGTCCCATCAGCTGTTCGCGGCTGCGCTTGCTGAAAGCCTCTAACAGCACGTCGAAAGTCTTTCCCTCGTCTTTCTTGTTCTGCTGGGCTGAAATGTCGGTCTGCAACTGGATGAGCTCGTTCAGCCGGCGTATCTTCTCCTCTTCGGGAACATTGTCGGGCAGGTGCTTGGAGGCGTATGTGCCAGGCCGCTCAGAGTATTTGAACATGAAGGCCGAGTCGTAGCGCACCTCTCGCATCAGACTGAGTGACAGCTGATGGTCCTCCTCCGTCTCAGAGTGGTAGCCGACAAAGATGTCGGTGGACAGTCCGCAGTCGGGGATGATGCGGCGGATGGCATCGACACGGTCCAGATACCACGCTCTGGTGTATTTGCGGTTCATCAGTTTCAGGATACGGTCAGAGCCACTCTGTACCGGCAGGTGTATATGCTTGCAGACGTTGGGCATCTCGGCGATGACGTGCAGGGTCTCGTCGCTCATGTCCTTGGGGTGCGACGTGGTGAAGCGCACGCGCATCTGTGGTGCCTCTTCTGCCACTCGTCGCAGCAGTTGTGGGAACGAGTTCGTCTCGTTCCAGGCATACGAGTTGACGTTCTGTCCTAAGAGTGTTACCTCCTTAAAGCCTCGGTCGCGCAAGTCGCGCACTTCGCGCAGGATGCTTTCCACGTCTCGGCTGCGCTCACGGCCACGGGTATAGGGTACGATGCAGTAGTGGCAGAAGTTGTTGCAGCCGCGCATGATGCTGACGAAACCGCCTATCTTGGCACCATGGAGGCGTTGCGGAACAATGTCCTTGTACGTCTCTGATGTCGACAACTCTATGTTGATTGCCTTATGTCCCGTCTCTGCCTGGGCTGTCAGGTCGGGCAACGACAGGTAGGCATCGGGCCCGGCCACCAGATCGGCATGGTGATTCTCTATCAGGTCTTCCTTCACGCGCTCTGCCATGCAACCCAGCACACCGATGATGAGGGGGTTGGCTGACGGGTAGCTTGTGTTGCCTTTCAGCCGCTGGCGTCGCAGGGCATCAAGTGCTTCCAGCCTGTGCAGGATTTTCTGTTCGGCATTGTCGCGCACGGAACAGGTGTTCAGAAACACGGCGTCGGCATCGTCCAGCGTGTCGGTAGGTTCATATCCTGCCATCTGCATGACTGAGGCTACCACCTCAGAGTCGGCAACATTCATCTGACAACCGTAAGTTTCTATATAAAGCTTCTTCATAAATGTCTTGTTTCTCGTCATTTTGGGTGCAAAGGTACAAAATAATTCATAATTCATAATTCATAATTCATATTTATTTTCTACCTTTGCAGTCGAAATGAATAATATAAGCTTCAAACAGCTGTTGCGTGAGTCATTAAAGTCGAAAGACACGGAAGAGTGGCTCGATGTGTGGTTTACGCGCCCTATCGGGTTAGCGATGGCGTTGGCTTTCCGCCGACTGGGCATCACGCCCAACGCAGTAACCATTGGCGGCATTGTGCTCAGTGTGGTGGCAGGATGGATGTTCATGCACACAGGACTGGCATGGAACGTCTGTGGCGTCGTGTTGCTGATGGTGAGTAACTTCTGCGATTCTGCCGACGGACAGCTGGCCCGTCTGACGAACCACAAGACGTCCATCGGGCGAATGCTTGACGGTTTGTCTGGAGAGGTGTGTTTCTTCTTTCTTTATCTGGCCGTAGTGGTACGCCTGTGGAACATGCCCATTCCCTTTACAAGTGTTCCATGGCAGGGGTGGGGCATCGTGCTCTGTGCTTTCTCCGGCTTCATCGTCCACTCTCCGCAGAGTACGCTGGCCGACTACTACCGTCAGATTCACCTGTGGTTTATCAAAGGTGAGTCAGGCAGCGAGCTGGACAGCTACGCCAAGGAACAGCAGATCTACGAGTCGTTGAGGCAGCAAGGCTTTTCGTGGGACCTGGTGTTTCACTTCTTCTATCGCAACTACTGCCGCCGGCAGGAGCGCCTGACCCCTCAGTTCCAGCAGTTTTTTCCAGCCTATAGGGCCCATCCTGACTACAGTATTTCCGAAACGTTCATTCATGGCAGCCGCCCGTTGATGAAATACACCAATATCCTTACCTTCAATACTCGTGCCATCATCTTCTATGTGGCAGCCCTGATCAACCTGCCGTGGCTTTTCCCGCTGGCAGACATCGTGGTCTTCCTGCCACTCTTCCTATATATGCGCTATAAGCATGAACACTTATGTAAAACGTTAAAAGCTAAGATATGAAACAAACAGAGATAAAGCCTGCAGAAGGTAAATTAGGTATTATGGTCGTCGGATGTGGAGCAGTGGCTACCACGATGATGACCGGTGTGCTGATGGTGCGCAAGGGACTGGCACGCCCCATAGGCTCTATGACCCAGATGGACAAGATTCGCGTAGGCCGCGATGCCGATAAACAATACTTGAGATATTCCGACATTGTCCCCCTGTCACAGCTTGACGACATCGTCTTTGGCGCGTGGGATGTCTATCCGCAGAATGCTTACCAGGCAGCCATGTATGCCCAGGTGCTGCAGGAAAAGGACATTGCGCCGGTGCGGCATGAACTGGAACAGATTGTCCCCATGCCTGCCGCCTTCGACCATAACTACGCCAAGCGGCTGGACGGTGACAATGTGAAGCAGTGTGCCACCCGCTGGGAGATGGTGGAACAGTTGCGCCAGGACATCCGTACCTTCCGCGCTGAGCACCAGTGCAGCCGTGTGGTAGTGCTCTGGGCTGCTTCCACCGAAATCTATGTTCCTGTTGACGAGCACGTACATTACTCGCTCTCGGCGCTGGAATCCGCCATGAAAGCCAACGACCGCGTCCATGTGGCACCGTCCATGTGCTATGCCTACGCCGCTCTTTCAGAGGGTTGCCCCTTCATCATGGGTGCTCCGAACACGACGGTGGACATTCCTGCCATGTGGGAGCTGGCCGAAAAGACGCGGATGCCTATCTGCGGTAAGGACTTCAAGACTGGCCAGACGCTGGTGAAGAGCGGTTTCGCACCCATCATCGCTACCCGTTGCCTGGGACTTGACGGCTGGTTCTCCACCAACATCTTAGGCAACCGCGACGGTCTGGTGCTTGACGAACCCGCCAACTTCCACACCAAGGAGGTCAGCAAGCTGTCGACGCTGGAGACCATTCTCAAGGCTGACGAGCACCCCGAGTTGTACGGTGACTATTATCATAAAGTACGGATAAACTATTATCCCCCGCGCAATGACAACAAGGAGTCATGGGACAATATCGACATTCGCGGGTGGATGGACTACCCCATGCAGGTGAAGATCAACTTCCTCTGCCGCGACAGCATCCTGGCAGCACCCGTGGCGCTCGACCTGTGCCTGCTCAGCGACCTTGCGGCTCGTGCCGGGCGCAGTGGCATCCAGCGCTTCCTGAGCTTCTTCCTCAAGAGTCCTATGCACGACTATACGACGGGTGAGGAAGCCGTCAACAATCTTTATCAGCAATACACCATGCTGAAGAATGCCCTCCGCGAGATGGGTGGCTACGAGGCTGATGAAGCAATAGACTAAAGGAGCTACACCTGTCCCTGCTCGTGATAGCTGTAGTAGTTGCCGTCGGTGACGATGACGTGGTCCAGAAAGTGGATGCGCATCAGGTCGCAGGCGTTCTTGATGGCTTTGGTGATGGCATCATCGTGACGGCTGGGGTGCAGACTTCCCGACGGGTGGTTGTGACATACGGCCAGAATGGTGGCATTGGCCATCACTGCTTCCTTGATAATGATGCGCACGTCGACGCTGACCTCAGTGATTCCGCCGTGTGAAATGCAAAGCTTTTTTATCAGCCGGTAGTTCTGGTTCATCAGCAAAACCCAGAACTCCTCGACATCCTGGTCTTGTAGCACGGGGTGCATGTGGTTGTAGATGCGGGTGGCTGTGCCCAGGTCGGGGCGCTCCTCGGGGTGCTCTCCCTGGCGGCGCTTGCCCAGTTCGCAGGCTGCCAGCACGCTGATGGCCTTGGCATCGCCGATGCCGTTGTATTGGCACAGCTCGTGAATGGTCATCTTCCCCAGCGTGTTCAGGTTGTTGTTGCAGTCGTTGAGCACACGCTTCATCAGGTCAACGGCACTCTCCTTTGTAGACCCAGAGCCGATGAGGATGGCCAGCAGCTCGGCATTCGACAGAGCACCGGCTCCCAGTCGCATGAGTTTTTCGCGTGGGCGGTCTTCTTCAGCCCATTGATTGATGTTCAGCTTGTTCATCGTCATAATGCTATCACCGTCTTATTGATAGAAGTTCTTTTCAAATGCCGTGAACTCGTCCTGCTTCAACACACAGCGTTTCCACCACGACTTGATGAAGCCCAGGCCGTAGCCACCCAGTTGGACAAAGGCTGCGGGGATGCTCAGCAGGCCAACCTTCAGGCTGTGGTTCTGGCGCGTGGAGTCAATGCAGATGATGAGTGCATAAAGCAACAGGGGGATCAGCGTGATGCCACAGGTGAACGGTGCCAGCAGCAGGCAGCCGAAGACTCCTAACGTGAATGCCGCTGGCAGCAGGTGGACCACCTTCAGCGTGCCCGGATGGCGCTTCTCCAAGTTGATGCGTGCAATACCGCTGTTAAACACCTGCCGGAAAAACTTGCGGAAGTCGGTGCGACGCTTGTGCCATACCCAAGCCCCGGGGAACAAGCGTGGCTGATAGCCGGCCTCGACGATGCGGTACGAGAAGTCAATGTCCTCGCCGAAGCGCATCTTTGAGAAACCGCCTAACTGCTGATATACATCGCGGCGGATGCCCATGTTGAACGAACGGGGATAGAACTTATCCAGCTTCTTCTTGCCTCCGCGGATGCCACCGGTGGTGAAAAACGAGGTCATCGAGTAGCTGATGGCCTTCTGCACGGGCGTGAACGAGGGGTGCGAGGCATCGGGACCGCCCCAGGCAACCACGCCGCCGGACTCCCCGGCGGCACTGTCGGTGGCTTGGGCCACGGCATCCATATAGCCTTCGGGCAGCGCTACGTCGCTGTCCAGGATGATGACGTAGTCGCCGTGGGCACGCTGCACGCCGTAGTTGCGGCTTTGGCCGGGGCCACTGTTGTCTTTATAGAAATAATGGATGTCCAGCCTGTTGGCAAATTTGTCGCAGACATCCTTGCACGTTTGTTTCGAACCGTCCTCCACAATGATAACCTCGAAGTCCTTGACAGTCTGGGTGCAAAGGCTCTCTAACAGTTCAAGAACTTCTCCGGGACGGTTGAAAACGGGCACTATTACTGAGTATCTCATAAGCTTTTATTAGCCAAAGTCGCCGAGTTTGTTGACCAAAGTCGCCGAGTTTGCCGACCAAAGTCGCCGAGTTTGCTGAACAAAATCGCCGAGTTTGCTGACCAAAGTCGCCGAGTTTGCTGACCAAAGTCGCCGAGTTTGTCGACCAAATTCACTGAATTTGCTGAACAATACTGGTGCGTCCGGACATAAAAAAAATGCCACTGACGCACTATAAGCACATCAGTGACACGCTGATGGGGATTATTCCTTGGCGCGAGCCAGGTAAGAACCGTCGCGAGTGTCGACCTGAATGAGGTCGCCTTCGTTGATGAACAGGGGGACGCGAACCTCTACGCCCGTCTCCAGCGTGGCAGGCTTCAGCGTGTTGGTAGCGGTGTCGCCCTTAATGCCGGGCTCGGAGTGGGTGACCTTCAGAATGGTCTTCACCGGCATTTCGGCATAGAGGATGGTGCCGTCGGTGGTGTCGCTGACCACGCTCACTACGTCGCCTTCCTTCATGAACTCATGGCCGATGACGAGGTCGTTGGCGATGGGAATCTGCTCGAAGGTCTCCTGGTTCATGAAGATGCGGCCTTCCTGGTCCTCGTACAAGTACTGGTAGTCGCGATGCTCAATGACCACGTCCTCCAGTTTCTCGCCGATGTTGTAGCGGCGCTCCAGCACGCGGCCGTCAGTGACGTTCTTCAACTTGATGTTCATGATGGTGTTACCCTTGCCGGGCTTGCGATGCTGAAAGTCAATGCATACCCAGATGGCACCGTCCATGCGAATGGCGGTTCCTTTCTTAATGTCTTGTGAATTAATCATAAATATAGTACTATATAATAATGTAATGCGTCCGTTGCGGGTGCAAAGGTACGAAGAAAAATTAAAAATTAAAAATTAAAAATTAAAAATTTCGCTTGAAACTTGCATAATTCGATTTTATTGCGTACTTTTGCAGCCCAAAACGTCAATAATAACATAAAATATAAGTAGAACAATGAAAAGAACGTTTCAGCCGCACAATCGCCGCCGCGTGAACAAGCATGGCTTCCGCGAGCGCATGGCAACAAAGAATGGTCGTCGCGTACTGGCTTCTCGCCGCGCTAAGGGCCGCAAGAAGTTAACTGTTTCTGACGAGCATCACGGAAAGTAAATTCTGTAACGCTGTAATAAGAATTGGGTGTATTTTATCAGAAATATACCCAATTTTTTTGTCGTGTCGATATTTCTTCGTACTTTTGCTTTCGATATTGCGTTATAGAGAATCATGGACACAAGGAAATTCTTCGGCAAACTGTTCGGCGGCTACCTCTGGGGTAACCTTCTGGCCATGGCCTTTGTCGTGGTACTGCTGTTTCTGGGCGTGAAGTATAGCCTTGAATATTACACCCACCACGGCGAGGCCATCATCGTCCCCGACGTCAAGGGAAAGTCTTATGTGAAAGCTCGCCAGATGCTGTCGGAGGAGGAACTGATTATCGTTGTCAGCGACTCCGGCTATAATAAGTCTATGCCTTCCGACTGCGTCCTGGCCCAGACTCCCGGTCCGGGAGCCAAGGTGAAGCGTGCCCACACGGTGTACGTGACGGTCAACTCGCCTTCGTCGCCCACCTTTGCCATTCCCGACATTGTGGACAACAGCAGCCAGCGAGAGGCGGAAGCCAAGCTGATGGCCATGGGGTTCCGCCTATTGCCTGCACAGACGGTGACGGGCGAGAAGGAATGGGTGTACGGCATCATCTGCCGTGGACGCCGCGTGTCAAACGGCGACCGCATTCCCATCGACTATCCGCTGACGCTGCTTGTGGGCAACGGCAGCATAGGCGAGTTGGATGACGTAGAGTATATAGACGATGCGTACTCTCCTCCTGTGACTGACGAGGTGGACGAGTTCGAGGAAGTGACGGAACCTCCGGTGGCAGAGTGAAAGTGAATGGTATGACAGACGAGTTGGACGACATAGAATTGACGACTGACGACGACGGTGACGGACAGCTGTACGAACACCTGCGTATGGAGGTGGACCGCGGACAGGAGTCTGTGCGTATTGACAAATATATGTCTGAACACGTGCAGCACTCCTCGCGAAGCCGTATCCAGAAGGCTGCCGATGCCGGGTGCATCCATGTCAACGGGCAGGCCGTCAAGAGCAACTACAAGGTGAGGGCGGGAGACATCATCACCCTGATGCTGGACCGTCCGCACCATGATACTACCATTGAGCCGGAAGACATACCCCTCGACGTGGTCTATGAGGACGACCAGCTGATGGTAGTCAACAAGCCTGCTGGACTGGTGGTGCATCCGGGGGTGGGCAATTTCCACGGTACGCTGGTCAACGCCATTGCGTGGCACCTGCGCAACCTGCCGTCCTACGACCCTAATGACCCCAGTGTCGGACTGGTGCACCGCATCGACAAGGACACCAGCGGACTGCTGGTGGTGGCCAAGACTCCTGAGGCCAAGACGGAACTGGGTGCCCAGTTCTTCAATCACGACACTCATCGCAGCTACGTGGCGCTGGTATGGGGTAACTTCACCGAGGATACTGGGCGCATAGAGGGCAACATCGGGCGTGACCCGCGTGACCGGCAGCGCATGGCCGTATTCCCTCCGGGCGGCGACACCGGCAAGTCGGCCGTCACCCATTATCGGGTGCTGGAACGTTACGGATATACCACACTGGTGGAATGCAGGCTGGAAACAGGGCGTACCCATCAGATTCGTGCGCACATGAAGCATATCGGACATCCGCTGTTTGCCGACGAGCGCTATGGAGGCATGGAGATATTGCGCGGTGAGCGCACAGCCAGTTATAAGGCATACATCCAGAACTGCTTCAAGCTCTGCGGGCGTCAGGCTCTGCATGCCCGCACGCTGGGATTCGAGCATCCCGTGACCCATGAACTGATGGACTTCTCCTCGCCGTTAGCCAGCGACATGGAGCAGCTGATAGACAAGTGGCGAAAGTATATTAAGACGAAATAAAGATTAAACAATGAAACAACTGAAACGTAACATTGCCATCGTCTGCGGTGGCGACTCCTCTGAGCACGACGTGTCACTGCGTTCGGCACAGGGACTCTACTCTTTCTTCGATAAAGAACGCTATAACGTATATATCGTTGACATCAAGGGACAGGACTGGCACGTAGAACTGCCTGACGGGACGACGGCCAAGATTGACCGTAATGACTTTTCGTTCATGGAGAACGGTAAGGCCCGGCTCTTCGACTACGCTTATATCACCATCCACGGCACACCGGGCGAGAACGGCATCCTGCAGGGATACTTCGACCTGGTGGATATTCCCTATTCTACCAGCGGTGTGCTCGTTGAGGCCATGACCTTCGACAAGTTCGTGCTCAACCAGTACCTGCGTGGCTATGGCGTCAGCGTGGCCGACTCCCTGCTCATCCGCCGGGGGTACGAAAACTTGGTGAATGAGGACGAGATAGAGCAGCGCATTGGTATGCCCTGCTTTGTCAAACCTGCTGCCGACGGCTCCAGCTTCGGCGTGTCGAAGGTGAAGAACAAGGACCAGCTGGCTCCTGCCATCCGTAAGGCCATGATGGAGAGCGACACCATCATGGTGGAGCAGTATCTGGAGGGTACTGAAATCTCCATAGGTGTCTATAAGACCCGCGAGAAGTCGGTCGTGCTGCCGGCTACGGAGGTGGTCACCAGCAACGAGTTCTTTGACTACGATGCCAAATACAACGGACAGGTACAGGAGATCACCCCCGCCCGGCTGTCTGACGACATCACTCGCCGTGTGCGCGAGATTACCAGCCATATCTATGACATCCTCCACTGCAACGGCATCATCCGCATAGACTACATCATCTCCAAGGAAGGACGCATATCCATGCTTGAGGTTAATACTACACCGGGCATGACTCCCACCAGTTTCATTCCCCAGCAGGTGCGTACCGCAGGGCTGGAGATGAAGGATGTGCTGGCTGATATTGTAGAGAACCAGTTTTAATCTATGAACGAGTTTGACGAGATAAGACCCTATGAGGCCGGTGAGATGAAGCAGGCTTTCGAGGAACTGCTGGCTGACCGTCAGTTCTCGGCCTTGCTGAAAGGATTCGTGCCATGGATGCCTAAGACGGTGCGCAACGGTCTGCTACGTCTGGCTTTCTGGGGAGTGAAGACGCCACTGGACTTTCAGTTGCGCATCATGAAGCCCATAGTGTGGCATGTTGTGCGTAAACACAGCGACGGACTGACCTTCGATGACCGACTGTTGCGACAGCGGGCAGAAGGCAGTGAGGGTGAGCGTACCAAGGAAGAGGTCTTCCGGCAGCGGTACACTTTCCTCAGCAACCACCGGGACATCGTGCTCGACTCGGCATTCCTCGACGTGCTGCTTGATAAGCACGGATATCCCACCACGGTGGAAATAGGCATCGGCGACAACCTGCTTATCTACCCGTGGATTAAGCGTCTGGTACGCATGAACAAGGCGTTCACCGTGCGGCGCGGGCTGACAGCACACGAGATGATGCGCTCGTCGCAGCTGATGAGCCGTTACATTCACTATGCCGTCACCCAGAAGCAGGAGAACATCTGGATAGCACAGCGTGAAGGACGAGCCAAGGACTCCAGCGACCACACGCAGGATGCCGTGCTCAAGATGCTGGCCATGGGTGGTGACCTCCGCGAACTGAACATCGTTCCGCTGACCATCAGCTATGAGTATGACCCGTGTGACTACCTGAAAGCCCAGGAGTTCCAGCAGAAACGTGACAACCCTGCCTTCAAGAAGAGCAAGCAGGACGATCTCGACAACATGCGTACAGGCATCCTCGGCTATAAGGGCCGCGTGCACTACCACTGCGCTCCACCCGTCAACAACTGGATTGACGAGTTGCGTGACCTTCCCAAGAAGGAATTCTACGAAGCACTCAGCCAGCGCATCGACCGCGAGCTGCACCGCCACTACCGCCTCTATCCATGCAACTACATTGCCTATGACTTGCTGGAGGGGGACGGGAAGCACGGTGGTTCCAGCAGTTCTGACCACTACACGCCCGCTGATGTTGAACGATTCGAACGGTACCTGCAGGGCCAACTGTCGAAGATTGACATACCCAACAAGGACGAGGACTTTCTTCGGGAGCGTATGCTCACCATGTATGCTAACCCCGTCCGCAACAGCATCGCAGCACAATGAAGTCTCTCGCATTCTATCTACGTCCCGTTTTCTCAATGGCCATTCTGTGGCTGCCATTCCTCATGTACTCCTGTGAGACGGATAGCTACGAGACCGGCGAGGGAGAATACTCGCTGATGCGTGGCGACCTGTGCGACCTCTCGGTGAACAGCCTGCGGCAAGCCACCGCCTTTGTCACTGACGATGGCGACAGTTACCAGCTGGACGTGCCCTATGCTGCCAAGTGGATACAGACCCCGGACAGCACTTATCGCACGCTTATATATTATAATAAGGTGTCAGCAGGGGTGGCACAGCTCGTGAACATCGGTACCGTAGTGACGCTCGGTCCCATTCCTCACTGGCGCATGGAGAATCAGACGCAGGACCCGATGGGACTGGAGAGTGCATGGATATCAAAGAACGGCAAGTATCTGAATCTGGGACTGCTGATGAAGACGGGGCGTATCAGTGACGAAGAGCTGCCCCACAACATTGCTGTGGTGCAAGACACACTCTGTGTCCGAGATGACGGCAAGTGCTCGGCGTACTATCGGTTCCTGCACAGTCAGAACGGTATTCCCGAGTATTACACCAACCGGCGCTTCGTCAGCATCTTGTTGCCTGATGAGAAACCAGATACCATATATTTCAGTATGATGACCTATGACGGAGTCCTTACCCGTGTTTTTGTCCCATAGCAGGCTTCCCTTGAGGTGGAAAAGCCATAGCTTTCATACGGCCTGGCATCTTGACTTACGTCTAATAAACAGTCGATTAGAAGAAAAAGTTGTGTAAACTTTTTGCCCGTTCAGAAATAATATGTACCTTTGCATCCAAAATTTGTTTTGAAGGATTACAGCAGACATATTATTATTTATGTAATGGGCTTTTTGTTGTTCTGTCTAACGGCAGGAGGACAAAGTGCAAAGCGTCCTGCTGTCAGCCGACACCTTTATGATAATAAGGTGGACACGTTGACGCTGGGTGAGCGTATCAGCCTGCGTACGAACATGATCGACTGGATAGCTCTAACCCCCAATATAGGTGCAGAGCTGACACTGGGCAGCTATAACTGGAGTCGGTGGACTCTCGGGGTGAGCGGAAGGTGGAACCCATCGACGAAATTCCTGGGCACCGCCTATAACGTTTACAATCTGACCGACGTGCGCCTTGATATCCGTCGATATATGCATGGAAAAGGTTCGCGCCGTTCTTATTTTATTGGCATCTATGGCACGTACGGCAGTCATGACATCAAGTTCAGACCTACGGGCTTCAAGGGCACTCATGCCGCTGCTGGTCTGACGGTGGGTACGATTATTCCCTTGTACAGCTACCAGAATGGTAGTAGTCTCGATTTTGAGATGGCAGTGAGCGGTGGAGTGATGTTTGCCAAGCACGATGAGTACCAGCGTGAGGGCGACAGCTATGTCACCATAACCCCTGGCGATAAGTTCAAGGTGTCGTTTGAGCCTTTGCCGTACATTGCTGCCAATGATGTGCTGCGCGTAAGTCTGGTGTATCACTTCGGTCCTTCGGTGGCAAACCGCTACAAGCGGCGCATTGCCATTGATGAGCGTTACCGCTTGTATCTGAACGAGATGCAGATTCGCCGTGACTCCACGCGTCAGGCTCATGCTGATTTGAAGGCACAGCGCCGTGACTCGGTGGAAAAATCTGACTACGAGCGCCGCTTTGAGAAGCAGCGTCTGGAACTGGAGAAGAAATTTATTGCCGACTCCCTGCTTCGCGTAAAGCGTCAGGCTGCTCTGGAGGAAGCATTGAAGAAGAAGAGCAAGAAAAAGGAAGATGAGTAAGTGGAAGCAGATACTGATGGTCGTCATCATCATGCTGATGCCCGTTAAGGCCAGTGCCCAGTTGATGGCACTGAACACTGACGTGGCTCTGCTGGCTACACAGACCTATAATGCGGGAGTGGAGTTAACCATCAGTGAGCGCAGCACACTGGGGTTGAGCGTTCTGGGCAACTATAAACCGTGGGTGCTTAAGGATATGCGTGCCATTGCCGTCCAACCTGAGTGGCGCTATTACATAAGCGGCCGCCCCATGATGTACCACTTCTTTGGTGTCAGTCTGCTGGCAGCAAACTATAACTTTACATGGAAGGAAGAGAACCATCACGGCGATGCTGCCGGTGCCGGACTTACCTTCGGCTATGTGTTACCCCTGTCTGAGCGTCTGAACATTGACTTCCATGCCGGTGCCGGACTGGTGTTCTACCATGAGAAGGAGAGAGGCGTAGGCACGCTCATCCTCCCAACCAAACTGGGCATCTCGCTGTCCTATATAATAAGATAAGGTAAAAGGTGATAAGAAAAAAGATATACATCCTCGTCCTCGTGCTGTGCGGCATTGCCATGACAAGCCGTGCACAGGTCGTGCACGTCACGGGAAGCGTGGCGCGTGCTATGAAGACCATGGATGGCAAGATGCAGAACATGCCGGTCAGTGCTCCGGTCTATGTCTTCGACAATGTCAAGGAGGCTGAGCGTCAAGCCAAGGAGTACCGTCAGCAGACCATGCGACAGGGTGGCTATGCCACCATTAAGAGTAACGACATGGTGACACCTGACTATGAAGGCCACTTCGAGGCCGATGTTGCTGTGGGTGGTGCACTGTTGGTAATTGACGAGGGTAGTCCTCGTGTCATCAAGATTGGTCAGCAGTTGAAGTACGACATCGTGCTGAAGAGTGAGTCGGCCGATGGTATCCTGCTGAAAAACACTGATATCTATGGTGAGCGCCGTGGCATGCAGATGCGCGAGTTGCCACCCATTGATGATGGTCCTAACCTGCACTGGAACGTTACGGTGGGCATTCCTGCTGACTATGGCAACAAGCATGCACGCCTGATTTTCCAACCGGCTGTCATTGACTGCCAGACGGAGGACACCATTCAGCATTTGGAACCACTGGTGTACGAGGGTACAAAGTATCACCTTGCCCAGATACGCCGCAAGAGTTTTGACTACCGTCGCAACGACTCGCTGGCCAACTACACTCAACCCGAAGTGCTTACCGCCGAACCATTCTCGTTCCAGTGGGAGGCTACCTTCCCCAAGCCTGATCCCGAACATAGCTATAAGTGGGTGTCGGATCTGCGCATCGAGGACTATACGCATATCTATTATGATGACAATACGAAGGAGGGAACCTGTAATAGTCGTAAGCCGTGGAAGATGCTTGATGTGGGCTTTGCCCGTAAGGAGATTACCCTCGATGACCGCTATTACGAACAGGCCAAGGCCCAGCTGCGTGAAACAGCCCGCGACCTGCAGCTGACCTTCGAGATAGGCACGGCCCGTCTGACCGACGACTCCATCAATACGCAGACCATCAACCACCTTATCCGTGAGCTGCGGTCGTATGGCCGGCAACTGATGAATGTCCGCATTCAGGGTACGGCATCGCCAGACGGTAATGCTGAACGTAATGCTGAGTTGGCAAACAAGCGTGCCCAGCATGCGCTAAGCATGATAAGCCAGTATGTTGGAACTGCAGCCATGCAGGTGGCACCGCCCAAAGTGTACACGTGGACCGATGTTGCGGACTCACTGGAGCACCGTGGCCTGTCGATGGAGGCTACCGAAATGCGCGAGTTAGCTAGCCGTAACGCCATGGCCGGCATCCGCAGGATGATTAATGAGGTGCCTGCCGTCAACCAGATTCTGCAGAACCTGCGACTGATGAAGTGTGCCTACACCATCCGTCAGAACAAGGTCATGGACCCCGAGGAGGCTCTGTGGGCTTATTATCATGACAAATCGTATGCTGAGGGTGGCGATAACCGTTTCTCAAATGGTGACTACTACCATCTGTTCCGTCAGATCAAGGATACGGCCGAGTTGCATAAGCTCACCATCCGCGCCTATAAGGAGATGAAGGACCGCACGTCTTCGAAGTACAGTCCCTTTGCTGCCTATGTCGCCAACCGCATCGCCTGCTATGCCATCGAGCATGACGAGGCAGACATCAGCATTCTTGCACCGTATATTGACATGAAGTCTGCCTTGGAAGCCCAGCGCCAGATATCATTTGATAACGAATATAAGTACACCGTCAACCGTCGTGAACTGGTGGCCAACCAGGCTGTTATGTACTTCAAGACCATGAAACTTGGTGCCGCAGCTCATCTGGCTGACAAACTTCCTAATACTGACGAGTTCCGTGACATCAAGATGTTCACCGACTTGGAGACCCTTTTCTTCAAGCAGAACAAAACCCCCGAAGAGGAACAGCGAGCCATGACGGCCCTGCGTTATGCCATGCAGACCAGTGCCATCAATAATGCTGTGCTGAACTTCGAACTGGCCCCCGAGTTGGGCAAGAGCTACGATGATGTTAAGCCGCTCATCGATGCCTTGCCTGACGATTCGCCGAAGAAATGGTATATGAAGGGTGTCATTGCTGCCAACAGCCCTGAAACGTCTGACGACGACTTCATGGAGCTGGCCGCCAAGTATGGTGCTGAACGCGCCCTGCTGATGAAGGAGAACCAGACACCCTCGTTCCTGGCCTATATGCAGCACTGTTTCGACTTGGATGAGACATTCTATAAGAAATACTATAACTCTGATGCTAACATCAGCGACGAGATTAAGAAGAAGTATCCCTACGAGAAGAGCAAGGCGCAGGTTTATCGGGAAAAGTTCGATAGCCTGATGCTGAGCGAGAAGAAGGATTCTGATAAGGAGGAAACTGCCGATGACGAGAAAGGAGAAGAGACGCATGAAGAGAAATAACCTGATAAGAAATAGCCTGCTTATAGTAATGTTCCTGGCAGCAACTGGCATGAGAGCCGACTCCATTCCCGAACGACTGGTGGCCGACGACGACTCGGTGTCCTATGAGTTGCCACGCCCCAAGGACTTCGATGCTACCCGTTTCTCGTTAGACACGCATCACCGCTACATGGGTGATTTCATGGGTCGTGGAGTCAACTTCATTGACTTCGGTGCCGGTTTGCAGCTCATCAATCATATTAACTCGAACCATACAGAACCATTTACCACGTTGCACCTTCGCTTCGGACGTCAGTTCAGTCCGCTGCACTCAGCACGTATCGGTATCAATGGCGGCATCGGCTATATTCTGGCAGGTGCTGACGGTACCGGAGCACAGACGCTCACCGGTTCTTATGGTGCTGAGGCCGACTATTTGTTCAGCCTGTCGTCCTATCTGTTAGGCTATCGTCCTGAGCGTGCGCTCAACGTGTCGCCGTTCATTGGCATAGGTGTCGACCACACGTTCATAGGCGGAGGTCACAACAAGACGACGGCCTATGACCTGAAGGAGTCGGCTACGTCGTACAACGTCCATGCCGGTCTGCAGCTGAAACTGTTTGCCGGTCCGAAGGCGGCCTTGACCATTGAGCCCTTTGTTCAGTTGAACAGTACCGGCATCGACCTGTCAGACCAAGGCTTTAACTGGCATAAGTACCACGTGTCCTACGGCCTTAACCTGTCGTACTACTATTATTTCCACAATACGCTGACGCCACCGTCGCAGCAAGGTGACTTCAAACGACGCTTTAGTGACGGCCAGCGCTGGCTGCAGGGCAGCAGTCAGGACAAGGCTCAGCGGCGCCCCTTGTTCTTCCATTATGGGGCAGGCATAGCTACTTACAACACTTTCGACAACCTGCGCTGGGCCAAGACCGTCGGTCCCACCTTCAGTGTGGGCTTTGGTGGTTGGCTGTCTTCGGCTATAGGTCTGCGTACCGTCATCCATGCTGCCAACTCTTCGTGGGCAGAGGTTGACGACCGTACCAACATGATGGGCTATGTTTCGATGTCTATCGATGCCTTGTTGAACCCGTTAGGCTTTACGCGCAACTTCAGTTGGGAGGCTCCAGCCGGTCTAACCTTAGTGGCAGGCTACGAGGCCGGTCTGCTGAAAATGGTGAACAGTGGCTCGCGCAACCGCAGCAATGTCATGGGTTATCATTTAGGTATCCAGCCGTGGGTGCGTTTGGGGCATGACACACGCCTGTTCATTGAACCAATGTACGCCTTCCTGTTGCACCGCCAGGAAGAGGAAAACCGTAAGCGCGACGACCAGCTGACACTGAAGGCTGGCATCGAACTGCTGTTAGGCAATCGTCAGGACGACCGTAGTGAGTCTGCCAACCTGTTGCAGCCTAATGGCTATTTCATTGGTGCCGGCGGTGGATGGAATACCACTGTGCGCAAGTGGCACTATACTGACTATACCGCTTCGTTCCTGAAGAACGGGACCGTTTTTGCCGGTTATCATTTCAACGAGAACAGCGGCGTCATGCTGAGCGGTGAATATCTGACCGACGCCATACGCTTGGACAGTGGCGACGAGCACAGTTGGAAGAACTGGATGCTGTCGGCCGACTACCAGCTGAACCTCTCGAACTTCTTTACCGGCTATCAGCCGCATCGCCGTTGGACGCTCACAGCCATGGCAGGTCCTACCGTTGCCCTGAACAGCGAGAAGACCCGCATCGGTGCCAACCTCGGTTTCATGATAGACTACCGCTTTGCCAAGCATCTGGCCTTGTTCTTCCAGCATCGTTTCTACTGGATGGACAAGAACCTATACGTGTCTGACCAGCTCTATAACCAGGGCGGAACATTCATTAGCAGTATGAACATGGGTCTGATGTACATGTTTGACGACCTTGTCGGGCCGACCACCCGCATTGCCAAGGGTGCTGCCCGTGGCATCAGCAAACTGTTCCAGCAGGAGCGTAGTCCGTTCTTCTTAGACTATGGCTACGGACTGGCATGGTTCCCCGGTATGCCGGCCAAGGCTACTGACACGTTCGGTTCGTCTCTGCAGGTGTCGTTTGGCTGGTGGATGCTGCCGTCTGTCGGAGCGCGCATTGGTGCCTTTGCCTCGAAGGGCGGTGCCATCCGCATACCGGCCAGTCAGGCTGGCAACGTGTCTGACGTCATCACGTCGGTAGGCAGTGCCGGTCTTTTCGCAGACTTGCTTGTCAATCCCTTGGGCTTTGTCAGCCATTACGACTGGAGCCAGCGCTTCGGTGTGAACCTCATCGGTGGTTTCCAGCGGGGCATCTTTGCTGTCGAAGGTCATAACAGTGAGGCCCGCGGCCGCAACCTCTATGCCAACGGCCTGCGTGCCGGCATGCAGTTATGGGTGAAGCTGCAGGACGATTTGCGCTTGCACGTCGAGCCGCTGTACACCCACATGAGCTGCGACGAGATATTCATTGACGACGAGACCAACAGCCGCGTGCGCCGTTACGAGGCTGGCGGATTCAGTATGCTCGATGCCAAGCAGGCCATGAGTGTGCGTGTAGGACTTACCGCCCTGCTGCGTAATCCCAAGAAGCGCGACAATGGCAACTACGGCATTTTCGACGGTCCCCGATGGACGGTGGCTGCCGGCGGTGGTTGGAACTTCAATCTGAACAAATGGAGCTACGACGACAGCGGACTGAACTTCAACGGGCTTGTCTCTGCCAGCTATCGCCTGAATGGCTACCACTCCCTGCGTGCTCAGTTCGAGTATGTCTCTGACGACGTGGCTGAGGAAGGACAGAAGAGCGAGCGCACCAACCTGCACTTCACCTCTGTTGACTACATGATAGACATGACCACCGTGCTGGGAGGCTACAACAGCCAGCGCCCATGGATGGTGGCACTCTTCGCCGGACCATCGTTGGACAACAGCCAGAGCCTCGGACTGAACTTAGGACTGACGGCAGGCTATCGCTTCGACGACCACTGGGGCGTGTTCTATAATCACAACGCCTATCTCTTTACGATCTTCAACGACCATAAGCTCTTTACCACCGAGCAGATTTCGTCGCGTGTCTCTACGCTGAACACCTTCAATTTTGGCGTGGCCTATCATTTCTAAGCAATAACAACAAGCATCATCACATCACACAACGTCTCATGAAGAGAATAGTATTCATCATCATCACCGTGGCCGCCATCGGCTGCCCGTCATTCGCTGCCAACGGTTTTGAACACGAAGTGGCACAGCTCAAGGCTGCCATGCAGCGCGACTCGGCCAATGCCCGCACCTTTGCCGACGGCCTGCTGAAGAAGGACAAGAAGAATCCTGACTTGGCCGCAGCGCTGGGCACCACTTTCCTGCGTGCCAACCGCATTGAGGATGCCGAATACTTCTACGACAAGGGCTACCACATGTACCGCATCTCCACCACGGTCATCAATCTGGCCGGCGACATAGCCCTGGCCAAGAACGACCGTAAGCAGGCCGAATACTATTACGGACGTGCCATCTATTTTAACAAGCGCGACCCAGAGGGCTACTTCAAGTTTGCCAACCTCTACACGAAGACTGACCCCGACAAGGCCATCCAGAAGCTGAAGGTGCTCAAGAACTACCGTCACGAGATGGACATTGACCTGAAGATGGCTCAGGTATATTACGACAGCAACAAGTTCAGCGATGCTGCACAGCTGTATGCATCGCTCCCTGCCGACAGCCTGGGCAAGGAAGAACTTACCAGTTATGCACTCTCCTACTATTTCCAGCAGAAGTTCGACAGTGCGCTGACAGTCACCAAACAGGGCATCCGGCGCTTTCCGCGCCATCCGGCTTTCAACCGTATGCTGCTTTACAACAACACCGAGCTGAAGCGTTACGACGATGCCTTGACGGCCGCCAACAAGCTGTTCCATCACAGCGACAAGGCTGAGTTCCAGTATCTGGACTACATCTACTACGGCTATGCACTCAACGGTCGCGGCCATTACGACCAGGCTATTGCGCAGTTCAACAAGGTGCTGGAGCTGAATGGCAACCGCAAGGACGTGCTGAAGACCATCTCCGATGCTTACGAGAACATTGGCGACTACGACCGTGCCGTCGACTACTACCGTCAGTATGTCGCCAAGATGGATGGCGACGAGCGTTCAACGTTCGACGACTTCCACATCGGCAGCCTCTACTATGCCAAGGGTACTGACGAGAAGAAGACCAAGGAGCTGACGCCGGAGAAAGTGGAGGCGCTGCGACAAGCCGATGCGCAGTTTGCCATCGTCGAGCAGCAACGTCCCGACAGCTATCTCGGTGCCTACTGGCGTGCACGTACCAATGTGGCACTGGACCCCGACACGCAGAAAGGTCTGGCCAAGCCGCACTACCTGAAGGTCATCGACATCATTACCTCAAAGGGCGAAACGTCGTCGCAGCTCATGGAAAGCTATAAGTATCTTGCCTACTATTATTATCTGAAACACGACAAAGACAGTTGCCTGATTTACGTGGACAAGATCATGGAGATAGACCCCATGGACTCTTATGCCCTGCAAATCAGCAACGCATTATAAGTTAACAGCAAAGCAATGTATGCTTATTGGTCTGGAAAGTCTGCTGTAAGATGCATCAGTTTGCCCGTCATGGGATGGCGGAACCATATCTCCGCAGCGTGAAGCCACAGGCGGTCGGCCGGTGTACCATACAGTTCGTCGCCCACAATGGGGCGTCCCAGTCCTTCGGGGTGAGCACAGTGGATGCGCAGCTGGTGCGTACGGCCAGTCTGGGGGTACAGTGCCACCACGTCGTCGGTCAGAAACTCGTAGTCGGTGACCGCCCGTTTGCCGTGTTCCGGGTCTACCACCTGGCGCGGACGGTTCATGGGGTCGGGGCGGAGGGGCAGGCTGATGGTGCCCTTGGTTGCTATTTTTCTTAGCCTTTCTGGTCGATCTTGATGACCTGTATTATTTCGATTGTCCTGTTTTTCTTGAGGTTCTAACCTTGCCAAGTACTTCTTCTTTACCTCATGGCGTACAAATTGCTGCTGAAGGGGCAGGTAAGCGTCCTTGCGCTTGGCTACAATCAGCAGCCCGCTGGTGCCCATGTCTAACCGGTGGCCGATGATGCTGCCTGGGAAACGCCTCTGCATGACCGTCTCTACTGAGTACTGTTCGATGCGCCCGGGTTGCGACAAAAGACCGCTCGGCTTGTCGATGACGATGATGTCGTCGTCCTCATAGACCGTGGGAATGTCCATTCGCTCAAAGCCCAATGTCTCGGGGTCAGGGTCTACGTCCAGCCCTTGCAGCATCCATATCAGTATAGGCTTGCACTTGCCACGGCAGGCCGGGTAGTAGTTCAGGTGCTGGCGCAGCTCGGTCTTCGTTGTTGCACCCCACCAGAACTCGGCCATGCACAAGGGTCTAAGCCCGTGTTCGTAGGCATACTGCAGCAGTTTCGGGGCACAGCAGTCGCCCGTACCACCGGGGGGCAGCGGGTAGCGCTGCAGCAGTTTGGGCCGGCTGTAGTAGCTTTGCCATAGGTCTACAAGGTCGCGCCTTTCTCCACGTGCATTCAGCAGCCGGTATTGGTGAAACAGCCATAGCTGCAAGTCCTGCGACATCTTCTTCGCTGTCAGCGGCGACTGTGCGGAAAGCGCAGAAATCTCACGCTCGGTGGTTTTGAAATGACCGTCGGGCTGTTGGGCATCGTACACAGGAGGCACGAAGTACGGCCAGTCGTTGCGACCGGCTAACAGTCCGCTGTAGGCGGCCAGGAAGTAGAGTCGTGGACTTTTTTCTGATCTTGCTGGATTCGCTTCTATTCCCGGATGCGCTCTATTCTTTTGGTTTTCCTGTCTTTCTGTATCCTCTTGACAGTCTTCAACCACCAGCACGCCGAACATCTTTCCGTGGTCGGCATCGGCCCGTATTTCGTCATGGCTGCTGATGTATGCCTGCACCTGCTTGGCAGCCTGCTGGCACAGTGGGTGCGGCTTGTAGCAGAACGGGTAGGTAAACCGTTCCGGTTTTTCAGTGCTGGTGAGTAGTGGATGTAGTCGTTCCGTCATGATGTTGCCTGAATGTGTCGTCGTCGCTTCGTGCGTTTTGAGGGTACAAAATTACGGTTTTTCTTTGTATTATTTGGCTATATCGTGTAAAAAGTGTAATTTTGCCCTCGACATGAACAGTTCCATCGCCGCATTGCAGCAACAGCGTCTTCTGCTTCAGTTGGAGTACGAGACCGAGAAGGAAGCCTTTCGCCAGCAGACCGAGCAGGTAGGCATGGCCCGGAAGGTGAAGCGCGGCGATGCGTGGTGGCCCCTGCGGGTGGGCAAGAGCTACTATAACTCGCTGAACCAGTTGGCCGTCGAGGTGTATCGCACTGCCGACACCGAGATAGAGCACAACTTCGAGTACGGGCGCCCAGTGGCATTCTTCTCCGTAGGGACTGCTGATACCGCCCGTTCCAAAGAGTCTGCCCCTTTGCGTTACTTCCGCTTTACCGGACAGGTGAGCTACGTCGACGGCGACCGCATGGTGGTGACCATTCCTGACGGTACTTCCGTGTTGGACTTGCAGCAGGCTGAAGGACTGGGCGTGCAACTGTCGTTCGACGAAACGTCCTACCGGCTAATGATGGAAGCGCTCGACCGTACCATGCGCAGCAAGGGGCGACTGGCCTATTTGCGCGACCTCTTCTACACCTGCAGTCAACGGCCCGAGACGTTTGTGTTCCCTCCCATGCACTTCCCCTATCTGAACGTTACGCAGGAGCAGGCCGTCAACGAGGTGCTGCGTGCCAAGGATGTGGCCGTCGTACACGGTCCGCCGGGTACCGGCAAAACCACCACGCTGGTGGAGGCCATCCGTGAGACGCTGATGCGCGAGAACCAGGTGCTGGTGTGTGCGCAAAGCAATATGGCTGTCGACTGGATATCGGAAAAGCTCGTCGACCGTGGTATCAATGTCTTGCGCATAGGCAACCCCACGCGTGTCAACGACAAGATGCTGTCGTTCACCTACGAGCGCCGCTTCGAAGCCCATCCCGACTACCCTCAGCTGTGGGCCATCCGAAAGGCTATCCGCGACCTGCGCAACCATCGTTCACACCGGTCAACAGATGGGTACCACCAGAAACTGGACCACCTGAAGAGCAGGGCCACGGAGTTGGAAATCCGCATCAATGCCGAACTGTTTGGCGAGGCGCGGGTCATTGCCTCGACACTGGTGGGAGCTGCCCACCGGCTGTTGGACGGACAGAAGTTCGGAACGCTGTTCATCGATGAGGCTGCCCAGGCATTGGAGGCTGCCTGCTGGATTCCCCTGCGCCGCGCCAGCCGTGTGGTGCTGGCCGGCGACCACTGTCAGCTGCCGCCCACGGTGAAGAGCATTGCCGCCCTGAAGGCCGGGCTGGGCAAGACGCTCATGGAGCGTATCGTTGAGACTCACCCCGAAGTGGTCACCCTGCTGAAGGTTCAGTACCGCATGAACGATGACATCATGCGCTTCTCCAGCCATTTCTTCTACGACGGACTCGTGGAATCGGCTCCCGAAGTGCGGTTCCGTGGCATTCTGGACTTAGACACGCCCATGGAGTGGATAGATACGTCGCTCATAAGAAATGGACAACGTGGAACGATGAGCGTAAGTGAAGAAATGAGCAATGAGGCGTGCGGGGATTTCAAGGAGGAGTTCGTCGGCGAGAGCTTTGGCCGCGTCAACAAGGCAGAGGCCGAACTGACGCTCGACACCCTGCAACGATACTTCGAACGCATAGGCAAGCAGCGCCTGCTAGACGAGCGTATCGATGTGGGCGTCATCTCACCCTACCGGGCACAGGTGCAGTATCTGCGGCGCCTGCTTATGAAGCGCGAGTACTTCAAACCCTTCCGCCGACTGATAACGGTGAACACCGTTGACGGATTCCAGGGACAGGAACGTGACGTCATTGTTATATCCCTTGTGCGCTCTAATGATGAAGGACAGATAGGTTTCCTGCGCGACCTGCGACGCATGAACGTGGCCATCACACGTGCCCGCATGAAGGTTCTCATTCTCGGCGACCGTCAGACGCTGACGCGCCATCCATTCTACCGACAGCTATGGCAATATATCCAACAATTATGAGACGACTCTTAACACTCCTGCTACTGCTGACCGCAGGCATCAGCGTGCTGGCAACGAACAGCGGAAGCCGGCGGGCTGCAGCACGCTTAGGGACAGACGTCGTGCTGGCGGCACAGGCGGCTGGCGACAATCCCACCTACTATGTATATAATGCGACAACCGCTGGTCGGGGCTTTGTGGTGATGTCGGCCGATGACGAAGTGCTGGCCTACAGTCACCGCGGGCGCTATGATGACAGCGACGTGCCTCCTGCCCTACGCCACTGGCTGCAAACCATGGACCGTCAGGAGCGTCTGCTGCGCGAAGGACGGGCACGACGACGGGCCACTGAGGAGCGTGCCGCCATCGATCCGCTGATCACCACGCAGTGGGATCAGTTAGCGCCTTACAACCTGTTGGCACCAGACTATTTCTCAGGACAGCAGGCACCAACAGGCTGTCTGGCTACGGCCATGGCGCAGCTGCTGAAATACTATTCCTACGATGAAGAAGTGAAGGCCATGCCGGCCTATACGACGAAGACTCATGGCATATACAGACCGGCACTGCCTGCCACACAATTCGACTATGCGTCTATGCAGGACGCTTATAGTTCTGCCGACAAGAGTGCATCGGCTATGGAGGTGGCGCGGCTGATGCAGTACTGCGGCCAGGCCGTCAGCACGGACTATAGCGATGCTTCGGGGGCCGAACCGCTGCTAAATGCCTTCTCCACCTATTTCGGATATAATGCCTTCGCCTACTATGCCGAACGCTACCAGTATCCGGCGTGGGCTTGGGAGAAGTTGATATACAGTCAGTTAGCCGCTGGACATCCTGTGCTGATGACGGGACAGGCGTTCTCAAGTGTGGGACTGGAGGGACATGCCTTCCTCTGCGACGGATACGACGGCGCAGGCTTCTACCACATGAACTGGGGCTGGGGCGGTGACTACGATGCATGGTATCGGTTGGAAGTCTGCAACCCCTTCGGCCAGGGCACGGGGGGAAGCCATGGTCTCGACGGCTTCAGCATTGACCAGGCCGCCATGATTAACGTCTTCCCAGAATCCCTGCCTTCCGACGTGCGGCTGACGGTCAGTGCCTTTTCGGTGGTGGAACCCGTAGTGACGCGCAACAACGTGAACGACGACTTCACGTTTACAGTGTCCACGCTGGCGTATAACTTCACGGCAGGAACCATGAGCTACGATGTGGCCATAGGGCTCTACGAGAACGAAGACCAGATTACCGGTACGTGGACAGTCACCCGGGGGGCTTCGTTCGCTCCTTATACCGGACTGAGCTTCCTCAAGTCGCTGGCCTTCGGAGAGGGCATCAGCAGTGGCCAGTATGTGGCGAGAGTGGTGTGCCGCCATTCGGGAACCAGCAATTGGCTCTGGGGATACAACGGCGACCTGTACCTGCTGCTGTCCATTGACGGCAACACGCTGACAGTCAGCACACCGGAACCTGACCTGGTCATTAACAGCGTGGCGTTCGAAGGCACCGGACAGGCAGGGTCAAGGACCACCATGCACCTGAACGTCACCAATCGCGGACGCACGCTCTATAATAATCTTTACCTCTTCGCCAACGACCAGCCTGCCACCGGCACCGGGCTGAACCTGGACCCGGGACAGACAGGGGATGTGACACTACACTTCAGACTGGCGGAAACCATGCCGCTGTTGAAACTCTTCACAGGCTATGAGCAGGTGGCAGCGAACGAGTACGAACCGTCGGGAACACTGTTATGGACGGGCACCATGAGACACGTAGACAGGGACCCGCAGCTCACCGTAGAGAACATTGTGGTGGCTAACCGTACGTACTACGAAGGAAAAACGGCCATCAGCAGTTCCAACTTCCGACAGACGGCCACCCTGCGCAACAACGACACCCTGCCCTTCGACGGCGACGTGGTGGCCTATCTATTTAAGAATACCGACGGCGGGGAGTGGTTTTCGTACGACAGCTTTGACTCCCGCCATGTGGTTATCCCTGCCGGCAGCACGGCCGACGTGGACTTTGCCTTCGACGACCTGGATGTAGGCGCACGCTACCTGACACAGTTGAACACCTATTACACCACAGGCCTGAAAATGCTGGAGCACAGTCAGACTTATGCCTACCAGATACTGGGCGACGCTTCGGCTGTCAATATGCTTCCCGCCACAGACTCCAATGCTCCCGCTCCGCTCTTCGACCTGCAGGGGCGCCGCATAGCCCGGCCTGCCGGAAAGGGCGTGTACATCTGCAAAGGGAAAAAGATAATACAATAAACAATCACTTACCTGTGAGACATAGCAGTCTCTACTTTTATTCCATAACCATGATGAAAAAAACGATGATACTATTACTGCTGGCCGCGACAGCCACACTGCTGCCGGCTCAGCGCGTGGAACTGGCTGACGGACAGGCGTACACTATCCAGCACAGACTGGCTGACGGACAGGGATTTACCATCACACTGGGTGACGAGGTGGTGGGATATAGCGACCAAGGGGCACTGGAGGCTGACGACTTGCCGCCAGCACTCACCGAACTGCTGGAACAGTTGAGCGTCGAGCAACAGCTGGTGCGAAAGGGACGAGCCCAGCGCCATGTGCCACGTCGGGCTGCTGCCGTGGCTCCTATGCTGACCACCCGCTGGGGACAGCGTATGCCCTACAACCTGATGTGCCCCGAGTATGCCGAGGGCTCCCACTGTGCAACAGGCTGTCTGGCCGTGGCCATGGCACAGGTGCTGAAGTACTGGGCGGCTGACATTCCTACCACTGACATTCCGGCCTATACCACCGAGACGCTGGGCATCAACATGCCAGCACTGCCCGCAACTTCTTTTAACTACAGCATCATCAACGATGCGTATGAAGACCCCTTCGACCGCAGCGAGTCCACGTGGGAGGTGGCACGACTGATGCTCTACTGCGGACAGGCATCACAGATGGATTACGACATCAGCTCTGGGGCGTACACCATGGGCCGATACCTGAGCGACTACTTCGGCTTCAGCAGCGAGTACACCGACAAGGACCACTGGACCCACCTCATTGACTGGGAAGACTACATCTACGAGGAAATGGCCGCCGGTCGTCCCGTGATCTATTCCGGCAAGAAGATGAGTGGCGCCGGCCACGTGTTCGTGGTCGACGGCTATGAGAACGGCTACTTCCACATCAACTGGGGATGGAACGGCAGTGACAACGGATTCTTCAAACTGACGCTCGCCAACCCTGACGACCCCGACAGCGCCTACCTCTGGGAGGGATACCGATGGCTCCAGATGGCAGTGGTGGGACTGCAGCCTGACCCCACAGCCACCGGCATTACCGCACTACCTGCCGTTTCCTCCACTTCCGAAACCTCACTCCTCGGCTCTTCTACAGCGGATTACGACTCAGCCAAAGCACACTCCGCCCCCCGCTTCGACCTGCAGGGCCGTCGCGTCATCCATCCCCGTGCTCACGGATTGTACATCAGCAATGGTAAAAAGGTGAGAAAGTAAAAGCAGAACAGCGGAAATAGGCAGAAATCGTTAGAAATATTTGGCCGTTTCTGCATTTTTAACTAAATTTGCAAACGAATTGTAAACATGGATTAGATGCCAGACAACTATATCAAATACAATATAATTAGTAACTTAAAAAATAACGTATGAAAAAGATTACATCTTTTGTGGTATTGCTGGCGGTGCTGCTGCTGACATTACCGGCTCAGGCCTTCACATGGAACTGGGCAGAGCATGAGACGCCTTCGTTCACCGACATCGAGGGCGGCAAGGAGTACACCTTCACCGCTGAGGCAGCAGAACTAGCCAACAGTAATGGTCTCATCATCAACCAGAATGGCTACACCATCACACAGGTAGAGCTGGTTCCCGCACCTCAGC
>Ga0247608_10000817_pt1 | contig 47235 bp, 22 predicted proteins | sample 176DNAGHGlowgp2_FD_193490 | JGI IMG/M metagenome (GOLD analysis project Ga0247608, IMG submission 193490) | Sheep rumen microbial communities from Palmerston North, Manawatu-Wanganui, New Zealand - 1766 DNA GHGlow gp2 | ecosystem: Host-associated > Mammals > Digestive system > Stomach > Rumen ...
CAGTAGTTGGAACGTGACCCTCATGAGCACAGCATGGGTGCCTGCCAACAGCACTACGACGGTGGGCACGATGCGCTTTGGCACGCAAGGCTATCTTGATGTACAACCAGGTAGTAATTTGACTATCACAGAGGTTGACATTCCGGAAGCTAAGGTGTTTGTGGAACCGGGCGCCACGCTGAATATCGGCACCGCCCATTTTGGTTTCGATAAGATTTTTACATATAATGAGGGAACCTATAACATCACCAATCTCAATGTTGACGACCATTGTGTTAATTTCAACAATGGCACTGTGCTCCTTAACACGGTTACGCTGACCGCTCCTGGATGGATTGTAGCGATGAACAACACGTTGAATGTCACAACGGTCAATTCCTCGGGTCTGTTTGATGTATTATCTGGTGCTACTGTTAATATCGGTACACTCAATGCCTCTGAGGGATCGCCCTTCAATGTCGTTATTGAAGGAACCGCCAATATCAACACCCTCAATGCAAATGGAAGCAATTCGGTTATGGTTAGGGACGGCGGCGTGCTGAATGCGAATACAATTACTAGCACTATTCTTCCTGACAACACCACGAGTCTCATTATCGAAAATGGTGGCCAAGTGAAATGCACTAGCGATTTTGTTGCTACCATAAAGAAGAACATCACTGGATACGGCAACCAAAACGTAAACGACAACAGTGGTTATTGCTTGTTTGCCACTCCTTTGGATGGATCTGCAAATAATATAGTGGTGCCTATGGTAGGAGAGACCTACCAATTTGACGATGTGGATTTGTATTGGTTCGATGGGACGGCACCGAATGGTCTGGAATGGATTAATGCCAAAGCAGGCCAATCCTTTATCTATGGCCTTGTGACGCTTGCCAAAACCCAAGGCTATCTTTATGCCAGAGCCAATGACGGCGAGATTTCTATAAGCGCCAACAATATGGACAAATTCTCCAGGACGGACCAAGACATCGAGGTTGTGAATTTGAGCAATTCGACGACAACGCCATTAGGTAATTTCAATCTCGTCGGCAACCCTTACACCTGCAATGCCTATCTGAAGCAGGGCGACGATTACATCCCGTTCTACAGGATGAATGCTACGGGTGATGCCATTATCGGAGTTTCTGCTGGAACGCCCATCAAGCCATGCGAGGGTGTGTTCGTGTGTTGCACTGAGCCAAGCAGCACGGTCACCTTCACGACCACTGCGCCTGCTTCCACAGGCGAGCCACAAAGCGGTCCTGCAATAGTTTTACCCATGCACTTCTTACTGGAAAACCAAGATGCTTCGTTAGCCTCACAAACCATTGCTTTGTATTTTGCCAGCGGCTGGAATTGGTGGGCACCTATCGTACAGATTACGGCTGCACAACTCCGCACTGCCCTCAACCCGAACTTGCAGCATCTCATGTCGAAAACGGGCGAGGTGGCATCGGATGCCGTCCTCGAACCTGGACAGATGTATAGAATCCAGACCAACACGGCTGTTGATGGCGTTACAATAACGGGCGTCCCTACGGCTGCCAGCATCAGTATTGGGGAAGATTTCAACTGGATTGGCTACACTGGTGGAACGACTGACGGCATAAGCGCAGCGCTCGCTTCGTATGGCATCACGCCCAACATTGGCGACAAGATCATCTCGCAAGACGGTGGTTTCGCCATCTACAATGGCACGACGTGGGAAGGCACGTTAACCCAGCTCACGCAAGGGCAAGGCTATGTGTATGTGCGTTAAATGAATCTTCGTTTGAACACGCCTCGAAGTGACGTTTTTGGCGACCGTTAGCGTCATTGCGAGGAGGCACGACGAAGCAATCCAGAAGATAAGCCAATTCTCTGGACTGCTTCGTGCCTCGCAGTGACGCAAAGCGCGAATACACTATAACCTGAAAATCAATAGTTAAACAATAATTAAAACAAAACCTTACGCTTATGAAAAGAAAGGATTTCCTACTCATCTTGCTGCTGGCACTGATGGTGCCGTTGGCGACCCTCGCGCAAGTGGAGCGCACCGTGACCGTGAACAACGGAACGGACAAGTACCACCGAGTGCCGGCATACGGCGGCAGGGAAATCAGTCAATGGTACAGAAACGAGTTCGTCATCGACAAGGCCTATCTTCAGGAAATGGCCGGAAAGCAAATCACCAAGATGGAGCTCTATGTGGCCCAGCCCGTGCCCTCGTCGTACATGGCGACCTCTGGCAGCTACGCCGTGAGAATCAGGGAAAAGCAGGTCGCAAGCGGCAGCTATGGCGGCGAAAGCCCTGCTTTTCGCATCAATCCCCTCACCACCCTCGAAGATCAGCAAAGGAACGGCAGCTTCGATTTTGATGGCAAAGGGAATATCGTGGTCCGTTTCAGCTCGTCGTTTTTCTACAGCGGCGAAAACAACCTCGTGGTGCAGTTCGAATCCGAAAAACACAATTGGTTGGTTTCGCCTTTCGGTATCGACAATCTCCCTTTGTACTACGGCGTAAACTACACCGGGTATGCATTGGAGTATTGCAACACTGAACAAGAGAATACTTATTTGAATGGCGGTGTGGTGTTTGCCAAGAATCAAGTGCGAAACTTCGCGCCCAAGGTCACCTTCACCTACCTTGACGAAGCCACATGGGCAAACACGAACAAACCGCAAAACCCCGTGGCAACGGCGTTGAGTTCGAGCAGCATCAGATTGGATTGGGAAGCCGGCGACTACACCGGCTCAAACTACCAAGTGCTTTGCGTGGAGCGTGGCACAGCGCCCAACTGGAGCAACGCCGTCACGGTGAGCAACACCTATTATACGTTTGAAAACCTTGCCTCGAACACGACTTACGACCTGTACGTCAGGGCACGAGTAGTAATGATCGGGGCCTACAATTCAAAGGCCGCTTCGGCTACTGCCACAACCCAACATGGCGGCAACCTCGACGAAGGCCCCATTGCTTTCGATTTCGGCGAAGGCACCCATCCTAACGGCCTGACCGTTACGGGCAACGATACCCATCTTGTGACATACGGGGGTTGCCTTTCGTACTCCGGAGAAAACACCGTCACCGTCACTTTGCCTCGGTTGCATTTCACCAATGCCACCAATGGACTCATGCTGGAGTTTAATATGTATCAGCCACAAGGCTCCCCAAACCCCGTGCTGGTGGAGTTGGTTGACGAATACCAAAATGAAACCCTGTTTTCACGGAGCGTCTCCTGCAACTCATATCAGTCTTTCTCCTTCCGCCTAAAGGATGGGTTGGCTGCTTCTTCTATGATGCAGCACAATTGCTATAAAATCCGCTTCACGGCAACGGGGCCATTCAGCCTCTACAATATCAACGTGCGCAAACTCGCCAACGTCATTCCAGCCTCCGATTTGGCAGCAACCGAAATTACCACCACATCGGCCCAAATCAATTGGATAGACGACAACACCAACTCGCACACGCTGCAGCTCTATTACCGAACCAAAGGGTACCACAACGGCGAACAAGGACATTGGCAAGGTTATGTCTCAGTGACGGGCACTTCGCACATCCTCACGGGCCTGACGCCCTACACCGAATACGAAGTGATGGTGAAAACCATCTATGGCTCCGACTTTGAAAATTCCGCCACGCTTACGTTTGGCACCCTTTGCCCCGAACAAACAGTGCCATACGAGCAGGATTTCACCGGCCTCACCGCACTGCCGCAATACTGGCGGATTGAAGGCGAAACCAGTTCCACTACCTATCATTATTACGTTGATGACGAAGGAATAACGTTTACTTCTTCAATAAGCGGCAATTGGGTAAGCGAACGCAACGCCTACATCATCCTGCCTTATTTCGGGAACTTGGCCTCGCTGCAGTTCAGCTTTGAGAATAGGGGAGGCGGAGGGTATGTAACTGTGGGTGTGATGACAGACCCGTTTGATGTTTCCTCATTCAGGAGCAGAGAATATGTGGGGAATTCTATAGGAACCCACAACATCAACTTCGGCGACAACTGGGCTTCTGACATCCAATACGGCCATATTGCCCTCCAAGTGAACAAGGGTTATTATGATGGTTATGTGCAAGTGGACAGTTTTGTGGTGACGCGCCTTGCCGCTCCCACCGGCCTCGCGTTGGGCAACGTGACCAACACCACGGCCACCCTTGGCTGGAACGCGGGCGCAGCCACACAATGGGAAGTGCGCTACGGAACCGATGCCAACAACTACGGAACACCCGTCACCGTGACCGAACCCACCTATACCATCACCGGCCTCACCGCCAATACCAACTATGTGGCGCAAGTGCGGGCAAAGTATGGTGACAATCTTTATAGCGAGTGGGTGAGTTTTGAAGGGTTCAAGACGTTGATGCAGGAAGCAGTGGTGATGGATGCAAGTCATTCCAACTATTCACAGAATTTCAACTTCATTAACATTGGCCATGGTTGGATGTTCCTTAATGTGCCTCGTGTTAATAGTGATGATTATGGTTGGTATTGGGGCAATATAGGTACAACATATAGTTCCAGATATTGTATTTACATATCTGACGATGGCGGAACAAGCAATAATTATTATGTTGGGAATTCCTATGAAATTGGCGGCACTCATGGATATTTGGCTTTCAATGAGACCACGGTATATGCGGCCAAGACTTTTAATTTAGCCCCAGGCCAATATACTTTCAGTTACGACCATAGGGTGAAAGGAGTCGAAGGCCAGGATTATGCTCGTGTAGCTCTGGTGCCTGCTGATGTGGCGTTGGAAGGTATTTATGCGGGTCGTCCAGATGGATTAACATCTACGACCTTGCCCGAAGGCTGGATTGCTCTTGATGACGAAACCGCATTGCCTCAATATGGCACAACAGCTACATGGTCAACGAAAACAGTGACGCATTCGGTGTTTGCTCCTGGCGACTATATGATGGTCTTTATTTGGCATCAAGATGCAGGAAGCAGACTTCATTCAGCTGTGCAAAAGCCTATTGCCATCGACAACGTGAGCGTCACATGGTCGCCCCTCATCACTCCGCCTGACATGAACACTCTTGTGGCTGCACCAACCGACACCCAAACCACGTTGACTTGGTTTGTCCCCACCTGCACGCTAACGCCTACGGGCTACGAAGTGGAATATGCCACCGATGCAAGCTTCACGGATGCCCTGACGGCCACAACCAACACGAATTCGGTCACGCTGACGGGCTTGGCAGCCAACACGAATTACTATGTGCGCATACGCTCGGTCCACACCGCCAACAGCACAACAATCTATTCCGATTGGAGCGACCCTCGTTCCTTCACCACACAATATCCGATACCCACCAACTTGGCCGTCGTCCGGCAAACCACCTCAATGGCTCAAGTGATGTGGACGCCCGTGGAGTTGACCCTGTCCGAAGGACAAGCCGTCAACTACAGCTGGCAGCTGACCACTGATGTCAATGATTGGGGAGAGGCAAACGAAGGTTTAGCCAGCAACGGCTGGGAGCGGAACTTGGCTCCTGACACATATCACCTCCGCGTGAGAACCGCCATCTACGATAGCACCATCCCCGGATTTGCCGGTTTCAGCGACTGGTCGGAGCCGATTACGTTCACCATCGCGCCTTGGACCGACCCTGTGACCATCTTCCCGCTGACCTACGGCTTCGAAACGCCCACCTACTTCGATGACGGCCTCACCCTTGGCGGCGCGTTGGAACGCCTTAAGATTTATGATTATTATAACTCCCAAGACCAACTGCCTGCTCACGCTGGCGGCGAAAGCCAAAGGCTGTTGGGTTTTGCTGCGGGCTATGACGACGAGGCCTACCTTGTGTTGCCTCCCTTGCGCCCAAGCACAATGGATGCCTTGGTGAGCTTCTGGTGGTACCACGACAACACGGAAGCCAATCAGAACATTGGCGTTACCATCGAACAATCCAGCGACGGAACTTCATGGTCGCAGTGGGGCAGTTTGATTCCGCGTTATGCCGAAGAGACGGGTTGGGTGAAATACCAGCAGGTGGTTCCCGCTGGTGGCACCGACCCAATCTATATCCGCCTCCATTTTGTAGGCGCCGACCTTACCCAATGGTGGAAACGCTGCTATCTCGACGACCTGACCGTGACCACCTTCAAGAGCGAGCAGCCTTACATCTCGTATGTGGGTTGCGACGCCTATACAGCCACGATTACGCTCTATGACTACGCTTACCAAAACGGCTGGCCTTCGTCGGCTTTCCATGTGCAATACCGCAAAGTGGGACAAGACACTTGGATTGATTACGACGACTTCGTGAACCAAGCTCCATACGCTTTTGAAAACTCATTGACCATCAACGGCCTCGACCCGAACTCCTACTACGAGTTCCGCGCTTGCGCCCGCGTGAGCTACAACGGCTATGAGTTTGCTTGGTCCAACTATTGTGAGCCTTACCGTCAGTGGACGTCCAACGATGTGTTCACCGTAACGCCCACGCATCCCTATGAACACGATTTCGAGTTTGGAGCGTATAACTGGACGGAAGGCAGTTGGAACACACAATATGAAGGTGGATATGACGGCAGCAGTTATTGCGCTTATAGCAACGGCTCTACCGAAGTCTTGATGTCGCCAGAAATCAATTTCTCGGGTTGCGATAATGTGATTGTGCGATTTTGGGCTAAAGGTGCTTCGGGCCGAGGTCAACTCAAAATATATTCAGGAACGAATTATGAAACGGTCGAGTCCTTCAACTTAAAAATGTCATCAAATAATTGGCAACAAAACACCTACTCGCTGAGTGAGTACATGGGAGGCTCGGTAAAGATAGGTTTTATTCCCACCAATGGCTATGAATTGTACATTGATGCCATCGAGATTGTGGCCAATGTTTACGACCTCGTGTTTGACGAGCCTGGACTGTCGTCGAAACAATACCGTTGGAACGAAACGAGCAACTGGTGGCCGCATCGCATCCCGACTGCCTCTGACCATGTGCTTATACATGACGTTGCTTATTTGGGCACTTCTTCAGGTGCCAACCCGGTTACTGCACAAACTGGCACTTTAGAGTTTGGTTCCCAATCGACACTGTGGGTGCATCCCGGCTCCATCTTGGAAGCGCCGAAAGCCAATATCTCAAACAGCGTTTATCGCATTTACGTCCAAGAAGGAGGTCAACTGAAGTTGAGTAGTCCTACGGGGATTTCTTACGCTGTGATGTACAAGAAGATACAAGGTTATACAAGCGACAAGAATCATTACTATCTGTTGGCACCGACAAGAAACTATTCTACTTCTTCAGGGCTGCCCACTAATATGGTTCCGACAAACTACAATTACGACCTGTATAAGTTTGACGGCACAAGTTCAGATGGCTTGGAATGGCGAAATTACGAGGATGAAGCCTTCGATTTGGATAAAGGGAAAGGCTACCTGTTTGCTCGTGCAACATCCAATAATGCAACCGTTGACATTAGCTTTCAGGGTAGCGTCTCACATTTGGGTGCGCAAACCTTCACCGGCCTCAACTACGGCCTCAACTCCGATGCCCAGCCGTTCTACAACTGGAATCTCGTTGGCAATCCGTTCCCGTGCAATGCCTATTTGGTAAGAAACGGCGAGGCTGTGCCTTTCTACAAGATGAACGAGACGGGCGATGCCGTTGTGCCTGCTCGTGCCGGCACGGTCATCAAGCCTATGGAAGGTGTGTTCGTGATCGCCGAAACCGAGGCCGAGAGTAGCGTCACCTTCACAACCACTGAGCCGGCCAACCTTGGCGACGAGCCCGAAGCCATTATGCCTTCGATACCTATTCATGCCTTGACCGACCATCGAGATGCCTACGTGATGCTGGCCATAGTGCTCTCAGCCGGCTGGAACTGGTGGGCTCCCATGGTGCAGATTACGGCTGCACAACTCCGCGCTGCCCTCGATCCCAACTTGCAGCATCTCATGACGAAAACGGGTGAGGTGGCTACGGATGCCGTCCTCGAACCTGGACAGATGTATAAAATCCAGACAAACGTGGATGTCGATGGCGTTACAATACCGGGTGTTCCTATGGCTGCCAGCATCAGTATTGGGGAAGATTTCAACTGGATCGGCTACACTGGTGGAACGACTGACGACATAAGCGCAGCGCTCGCTTCGTATGGCATCACGCCCAACACTGGCGACAAGATCATCTCGCAAGACGGTGGTTTCGCCATCTACAATGGCACGACGTGGGAAGGCACGTTAACCCAGCTCACGCAAGGGCAAGGCTATGTGTATGTGCGTTAAATGAATCAAATGAGTATGTGAAAAAAGGCGGCCTTGCAGCCGCCTTTTTTTCGTTTATCTCAGTTCCAATAAGCAGACATTCTCGACATGCTGCGTGTGTGGGAACATGTCGACGGGTTGCACAGCCATCACTTTGTATGCCTGGTCAAGCAATTGTAGGTCACGGGCCTGGGTGGCTGGGTTGCAGCTGACGTAGACGATTTTCCTGGCGCGGATCTTCAGCAGTTGCTCCACTACCTTCTCGGCCATGCCCGCACGGGGCGGGTCGGTGACGATGAAGTCGGGGCGACCGTTGCTCTCGATGAAGTCGTCGGTGAACACCTTGGCCATGTCGCCTGCATAGAACGTGCAATTGGTGATGCCGTTGAGTTCGGCGTTCACCTTGGCGTCGTCGATGGCGGCCTCCACGTATTCGATGCCGACCACTTTCTTCACGAAGCGCGAGAAATACTGGGCGATGGTGCCCGTGCCCGTGTAGAGGTCGTACATCAGCTCGTCGCCCTGTACGTCGGCGAGGTCGAAGGCGGTCTTGTAGAGCCTTTCGGCTTGGTAGACGTTGGTCTGGAAGAACGACACCGGCCCGATGCGGAACTTCAAGTCGTCGAAGCCTGGGCGGGGAGATTTCATCGTCTCTATCAGATAAGGATTGCCCTTGAGGCATTCAAACGGCAGGTCGTTGATGATGTCGTTGAGCTTCGGGTTGATGACCAGGAGCAGCGACACGATTTGCGGGAAGGCCATCTCCAAGGCGGGCATCAGCTCGTGGCGCACCACCTCGTTCTCCTCGCTGATGACGAGGATGACCATGAACTCGCCCTTCGAGTTGCAACGGATGACGAGGTTGCGCAGCAGTCCCTCATGGGCGCGGAAGTTGTAGTAGGGGAGATGACGCTCCAACGTGAACCTCCTGACAAACAGTCGGATGTCGTTTGACGGGTCGGCCTGAAGGTGGCATTGTTCGATGTCGACCACACGGTCGAAGAGCTGGGGCAGGTGGAAGCCCAAGCCTTTGCAGGCTTCTTCGTCGTGCGAACCTGGGGCACCATCGGTGAGCCACTTGCGGTTCGAAAAGGTGTATTCCAGCTTGTTGCGATAGAAAAACTGCTTCTCGCATCCCAAAATCGGGCGTATCTCTGGATACTCGATCTTGCCGATACGGTCGAAGTTGTCCTTCACCTGTTTCTGTTTGTAGTAGGTCTGCCATTGATAGTCCATGTGTTGCCATTTGCAGCCGCCGCAGAGGCCGAAGTGCTGGCACACAGGCTCCACGCGCTTGTCTGACATTTTCTTGAAGTTCAAGATCTTGCCTTCAAAGAAGTTCTTTTTGCGCTTGTAGACTTCGATGTCGACCACGTCGCCGGGTACGCCAAAGGGGATGAAGACCACGCGCCCTTCGGGCTTGGCCACCGACATGCCTTCGGATCCTGCGTCGACGATTTCGACGTCTTCGATGTATTCGGGTTCTCGTTTTGCTTTGTTTCTAGCCATGCTTCTTTTTATTCGTCACAAAACCGACAAAACAATCAAAACCTCTTGTTTGTATGTCGACTCACCAACCGGTTCGTCGGCAGGCTCGCTTGCGAGCCGTTAGGGAAGCCGCCAGTTGGCAGGCTTCCAAAAGTTCCACTATTGTTTTGTGAGTTTTGCATGTTTTGTGATTAATTACTAAAAATCTCCCAAGTCCGTTTCGCTTGTTCCTCAAACATTTGCATGCCGCCATACACCTTGGCGCCCCAGGTCTTGCCCAACTCCATGAAGGCGGTCTCTTTGGGGTTGTAAATCAAATCGATAAGGATGTGTTTCTTGCCTAAGGCTTGGTAGTGAAGGTCTGGGAATTCGTCCACGTGTGGGAACATACCCACGGGGGTGGTATTAATGATAAGGTGGTTTTGCTGGAGGATGTCGTCGGTGAGGTCGTCGTAGGTGTAGTCGCCACGATCGGCACTACGGCTAACGGTGGAGTAAGGTATCCCGTTCTTTTTCAGCACGTATTGCACCGCTTTGGAGGCACCGCCCGTGCCCAAGACCAAGGCGTGGTCTATGCTTTTTCCGTTGATGGCACGGTCGAGCAGTTGCCCAAAGCCATAAACGTCGCTATTGTAGCCTTTCAGCTTGCCATCAGTGATTTTCACCACGTTGACGGCTCCGATTTCTTTCGCCTCGGGGTCGATGTCGTCGAGCAGCGGGATGATGCTCTCTTTATAAGGTATCGTCACGTTGAAGCCGCAGAGGTCGGGATATTTGTCCATGACGTCTTTGAGCTCGTCCAACGATTTGAGGTCGAAATGCTGATAGAGGCAATCCAAGCCTTCGTATTCGAATTTCTCGTTGAAGAGGAAGCGTGATTGCGAGTGCTTCAATGGGTGTCCGATAAGTCCGTAGCGTTTCATTTGCGTTTATTTTGACGATTTCTCTTTCTTCGTGGCAAGTTGTTCGGTGACGATGATGATGGCTGCTCCTAACAACATGATAACCAATGCTATGAAAAACTCAGTATTGATGGTCGGCCACTGCCATTGGTAGCCGACCACTTTCTCTGTCCCGTCCTTCAGTGCGTTGGTGATGGCGTGCTTCCAAGGCCAAATAATGGGTGTTGAGCCGAGGATGAACCCCGTCAGCAGGGCAACGGTTTGGTCGTGGAAGTTCTTGAAGATCCACGAGAGCAGGTGGGCGAAGGCCAACAACCCAATGACGGCGCCAATCACCACGGGAATCAATATCTTGATGCCTTCCCAAGGCGAGGTGGTCAGCAGGTTGACGGCATCGATCATCACATATTCGTAGTTGCCCATCAAGAGCAGGACGTAAGAGCCTGAAAGTCCGGGGAGTATCATGCTGCAAGTGCCTACAACGCCGCAGAGAATCAGGTAGAGGAAGTTGTGGTTTTCCTGAGCGGGTGTCCCGAAAGCGATGAGCAAGGCAATGCCTGTGCCGATGGCGAAAAACAGGATGCTGCCGAGGTTCCATTTGTTCACCGTGCGCCCCACATAATAGATGGAGGCGATGATGAGGCCGAAGAAAAACGCCCAGATGTAGACGGGATAATTCTCGAAGAGGAACTTGAACAGCTTGGCGACCGAAAGGATGGCGGCGGCGATGCCGAGAAACACAGCGACAAGGAATTTCAGGTCGACATGTTGGGCGAAGGCCTTCCACTTACCGGTGAAAAACAGTTTCAATGCCGTGAGGTTGAACGACTTGATGCTGTTGATGAGGCGCTCGAAGATACCGGTGATCAAGGCGATTGTGCCGCCCGAAACGCCTGGGATGACGTTGGCGGCACCCATTCCCATGCCTTTTAGGAAGTTGTATATGAAGTCTTTCATGGGTCGTTATTCGTTGGTGGTGTTGGTGGTTTGTTGGTTCTGTTTGTGTCGTTCGATGAGTTGGAGAATCTCGGTGTCGTTGGCCAACAGCTCGCGGTCGTATTCGATGAAGTCGGGCCACAACTCGAAGTCGGCGTCCAGGGCTTGGTCCAGGGCTTCGAGGCCTTCGCTGTGGTTGCCTTTGACGAAGTAGGCGTAGGCTAGGAGATAGAGCAGCGACGCCTCGTTGTCGGTTTGTAGTAGGCCGAACTTGATGGTGTTGATGGCCTCGTCGATTTTGTCCTGTTGGCCGTAGAGGTCGGCGATGTAGTAGTAAGCATCAGGGTCGGTGGGGGTCATCTCCTGAATTTTGCGCAGGCTCTCCATGGCCTTGTCGTATTCCTTGAGTTTCATATAGTCGGTGGCGATGGAGAAGAGGTGATCGGTCTCCCAAGGCTCCAGCTCGATGGCTTTCTCGAAGTATTTGATGGCTTTTCGGCTTTGGCCACGGTCGCTGAAGACATAGCCGAGACCTGCGTATCCAGCACCTATCATTGGATTGATTTCCAATGCTTTTTGAAAATGCTCTTCGGCCGATTGCAGGTCGTTGAGGCGGTAGTAGCAGTCGCCGATGGTGGTGTGTATCATCGAGGTCTCGATGCCGTTGCGCAAGGCTTCTTCAAGTGTGTCGATGGCTTCTTTGTAGCGGCCTAGGTCGTAATAGATGTCGGCCAGGTGCATGTTGGTCCAGAGGTCTTCGGGGTCGATGCTAAGGGCGAACTCGTAAGGGTCGATGCTTTCCTCGTATTGTCCCATCATACGGTAGATGTCGCCGATGTTAGTCCAGGCCTTGCTATTGTGCGGGTCCTTGTCGATCATGGCTTGGAAGAAGGCGAGGGCTTCGTCTCGCCGGCCAGCGCTGAGGAAGCAGCAACGGATCTCGTGGTAGATGGTGTCGCGGTCGTCGGCATAGGGGAGAGCTCTTTGGTAGAACTCGAGGGCGCGGTCGTATTGGTGCATGTGCTGGTACTCGTAGGCGATGGCGTTATAAAGGTCGAATTTCTCGTCTTCGTCGAAGTAAGGCAGGGCACTGAAATAGTTTTCCAGGGCTTCTTTCGACTTGCCCAACACAGCCAGGCACGAGCCAAGGGTGAGGAAATAGTCGGGGTCGTCGTCATCGTCGCGTTCCACGTGTTGCATGATATCGAAGGCACGCTGGGCGTCGTTTTCGAGCAGATACTGTCGTGCCATTTTGATTTTCAACATATTGCTTTCTGGATGCTGCTCCATGGCCATCTCCACAGCTTGCCGCGAGCGTTTCAGCTGGTTGTGCTGTGTGTAGTGGTCGATGATGTATTCAAACTCCTCGCTGTCAAAGTAAACCGATTCGTGATCCTTGAGCATCGACTCATACTTCTCGATGGCTTTTTCCATCTCTTCCTCGTGTTCTTGATAAAAATCTTCGTCCTCAAACATGGTCCTTTTTTCAAAAATTTGGTGCAAAAATAATAAAAAGTGCCGAATGGAAGGTCAACTGAGGCATGCAATCTTATTTTTCTGCTCTTTCTCCTTTGACAATCGAAAAAAACGCTATATTTGCTTTTCGGTTCGAACCTTTGAAATAAATTTGTAAATTATTATATATCAAATAAATAAATTATGACTATCAACGAATTGGAAAGAATTGCCTCGCAGGTGCGCCGCGATATCATTCGCATGGTGCATGGGTGCCAGTCGGGACATCCGGGCGGTTCTTTGGGCGCGACAGATATCGTTACGGCCCTTTATTTCGACCAAATGCAAATCGACCCCGCTAATTTCCGCATGGACGGCAATGGTGAGGACTTGTTTTTCCTCTCCAACGGCCACATCAGCCCAATGCTGTATAGCATCATGGCGCGACGTGGCTATTTTCCTGTGAGCGAATTGGCTACATTCCGCCGCCTCGGTACACGCCTGCAAGGCCATCCCACCCCGATGGAAGGCCTGCCGGGCATCCGCATTGCCTCTGGCTCATTGGGACAAGGGCTCTCGGTGGCTTGTGGTGCCGCACAGGCCAAGAAACTGAATGGCGACAAGCACCTCGTCTTCGTCCTCATGGGCGACGGCGAGCAGGAGGAAGGCCAAATCTGGGAAGGCGCGATGTATGCTCCCGCCAAAGGCGTCGACAACCTGGTGGCCATCATCGACTACAACAAGAAACAGATCGACGGCTCGACCGACGATGTGATGAACCTCGGCGACCTCCGTGCCAAGTATGAGGCTTTCGGATGGAACGTCCTCGAGGTGAGTGGCAACAATATGCAGGCTGTGGTCAACACGCTGAAGTTCGCCCGCGAGAATGCCTTCCAGGGAAAACCGCAACTCATTCTGGCACATACTGTTATGGGTAAGGGCGTCGATTTCATGGAGAACAACCACAAGTGGCATGGCTCAGCCCCCAACGACGAGCAAGCCGCCAGTGCACTTTCGCAATTAGAGGAAACCTTAGGTGATTATTAGAATTTTAAATATCAATTTTTAAATTCTTGATTATATGGACTTTACAATTCAAAACCAAAAAGATACAAGATCGGGATTCGGTGAAGGCTTGCTTGAAGCAGGTCGCCGTAACCCCAAGGTGGTGGCTTTTTGTGCCGACCTCACGCCTTCAGTCAAAATGGGTGACTTCGCCAAGGAGTTTCCCGAGCGTTTCTTCCAGACGGGTATCGCCGAAGCCAACATGATCGATATGGCAGCTGGCATGGCGCTGAGCGGTTTCGTGCCGTTCACGGGTACCTTCGCAGCCTTCTCGACGGGACGTGTATACGACCAAATCCGCCAATGTGTGGCTTATTCCAACAAGAACGTGAAAATTGCTGCTTCTCATGCGGGCGTGACCCTCGGTGAAGACGGTGCCACGCACCAGATCCTCGAGGACATTGCTTTGATGAAGGTGTTGCCCAACATGACCGTCATCGTGCCTTGCGACTTCAACCAGACCAAGGCTGCTACCATAGCCGCTGCCGAGTATGATGGTCCGGTTTACCTTCGCTTCGGTCGCCCGAAAGTGCCGAACTTCACTCCTGCTGACGAGAAGTTCGTCATCGGCAAGGCCCAGATGCTTCAAAAAGGCAGCGATGTAACCATCTTCGCTTGCGGTCACCTTGTTTGGAAGGCTGTGCAGGCGTTGCCAATTCTGAAAGAGATGGGCATCAATGCCGAGCTGATCAACATCCACACCATCAAACCGTTGGATGTGGAGGCTGTGCTGAAGTCGGTGAAGAAGACCCGTTGCGTGGTCACCGCCGAGGAACATCAGCGTAACGGCGGCTTGGGCGACAGCATTGCGCAGGTCTTGGCCTTGAACGACCCTTGCCCGATGGAGATGGTGGCCGTCAACGACGTATTTGGTCAAAGCGGCACGCCCGACGAGCTGCTGACCTACTTCCACCTCGACACGCCCGACATCGTGGAGGCCGTGAAAAAAGTTGTTTCGCGCAAACAATAAAGTTTTATACAAATATGAGAAAAACACCTAAACTATTTTTAATCGCTCTAATGGCAATGGCTATGTTGTCCTCGTGTGACAACAAAAAAGAAACGCCACAAGAGCCCGCGAAGGCAATGAACGTCATCTATTTTATTGGTGATGGCACCGCTTTGCCACAGGTCTATGCCGGCATGTTGGCCACGCGACAGGAAATGGTGTTTCCCAAGTTCCCTTACATTGGTGTCGTCGACACGCACTCGTCGAGCAATGACATCACAGACTCGGCAGCGGGAGGCACGGCCTTGTGCAGCGACCACAAGACCAAGAATGCCATGGTGGGTATGAACCCCGATACCATTCCCGTCAAGACCCTGCTTGAGGTCTTCCATGAGCAAGGCAAGGAGACCGGACTTGTCGTGACGAGTTATATCACCCATGCCACGCCCGCCTGTTTCTATGCCAAGGTGCCGCATCGTCGTCAGTATGAAGACATCGCCATGCAGTTGGCTGAGGCCGACAACATCAACCTGGCCATCGGTGGTGGGCGTAAGCACTTCAACCAACGCAAGGACAGCGTCGATTTGATTCAACGCATGGAGAACGAGTTGGGCTGGAAAGTGTACGACACCTTAGATAATATCGACGTGACTTGCAAGAAATACGCAGTGTTGGCCGATGACGGTCACATGCCCCCTGCGGCTGAGCGTGGCGACTTTTTGCCGCGTGCCGTAAAGACAGCTTTGAAGACCCTCGACGGCGCCGAAAATGGTTTCTTCCTCATGGTGGAAGGCTCGCAAATCGACTTTGCCTGTCATGCCAACGACTCTGCTTATATGGTTGACGAGGTGGTCGACTTCAGCTATGCCATCCAGGTCGCCTTGGACTATGCCGAGGAGCATGGCAACACCTTGGTTGTCGTCACTGCCGACCACGAGACGGGTGGCCTGACCATGCCCGATCCGCAAGGCAAGTACACCAACGTTGTGTTCAATTATTCAACCAGCAGTCATACCTGCCTGCCCGTGATGGTCTATGCCTATGGTCCGGGTGCCGAGCAGTTCACGGGTTGGATGCAGAATACGGCTATAAAAGGCAAGATATTGAATGCCTGTGGATTGGAGAATATCGGCGATGGTCTGCCAGAAGGAGAAGGACCCAAAATCAAGGCCGTAAAGGTCAATCTCGATACGAAGCCCGAATAAGCATATGAAACTGTCCGTCGTCATCGTCAACTATAATGTCGAGTACTTTCTCGAACAATGCCTCTATTCGGTGCGTCGTGCCATGCAAGGCATTGAGGGCGAAGTGTTTGTGGTCGACAACAATTCGGTCGACGGTTCGCTGAAGATGTTGGCGCAGAAATTCCCTGAGGTGAAGGTCATCGCCAACAAGGAGAATGTGGGTTTTGCGAAGGCCAACAACCAAGCCATCCGCGTCTCGTCGGGCGAATACGTACTTCTCCTCAATCCCGACACGGTGGTGGAGGACGATACATTCACAAAATGCATCGCCTTCATGGATAGCCATCCCGATGCGGGTGGATTAGGGGTGAAGATGGTAGATGGCAAGGGGCAGTTTCTGCCTGAATCGAAGCGAGGCCTGCCTACGGCGGCAACCGCGTTCTATAAAATGTTTGGTCTGGCCAAACTTTTTCCCCATAGTAAGCGTTTTGCGCACTATTATATGGGGCATCTCTCCAACGACGAGACCAACGAGGTGGAAATCCTTGCGGGTGCTTTTATGCTGATGCGTAAGGAAACCCTCGACAAAGTGGGGCTTTTGGATGAGACTTTCTTCATGTATGGTGAGGACATCGACCTGTCTTATCGTATCACTCAGGGTGGTTATAAAAACTATTACTTCCCCGAGACACGCATCATCCACTACAAGGGCGAGAGCACAAAAAAAACGAGTGTCAACTATGTCTTTGTGTTCTATCGCGCCATGGAGATTTTCGCCAAGAAACACTTTGGTAACTCTTGGGCCAAGTCGTTCTCTTTCCTTATTAATATGGCCATCTACATCAAGGCGTTCTTTGCTTTGGTTTCGCAGTTCTTCCACAAAGCGGCCATCCCTTTCCTCGATGCAGTGTTGGGTTATGGCGGACTGGCGGCCATCAGTTATTTCTGGGGTCATGGCACGATTTACGGCGGAGCAGGTACCTATCCGCTCATGTTGTTTGCCGTTGTCTTGCCGATCTATATCTTGATATGGCTGGTATCGACTTATTTCACAGGGGGGTATGACAAACCCTACAGCATTGCTAAAGCCATACTTGGTGTGGCGTTCGGCAGCGCTGTGATTTTGGTGCTCTATGCCTTGCTTCCCGAGAGTCTGCGTTTCTCAAGGGCGTTGATTCTCTTTGGCATGATATGGCTTGCCATGGAGATGAGCCTGACGAGGTTCATCGGCATCTTGTTGGGAAACGAGAACTTCCAGTCGAAGCGTACGGAGAAGAAACGCTTTTTGGTCATCGGTAGTCCCGAAGAGACGCAACGGGTGAACGCCATCTTGGAAAGCACTTCCATCAAGCCCGACTTCATCGGTTTGGTGAGCTCGGAGACGCAGGGCGAGGCCCCCGAGGGTTTCATCGGCAACCTTTCGCAAGTGCCTGATATCATTGAGATCTACAAGATTACGGAGGTTATCTTCTGCTCAAAAGATGTGCCGCATCAGGTTATTATCGACAAAATGGTGGACTGGCACGCCACCAATGTCGACTACAAGATAGCGCCCGAGGACAGCCTCTCCATCATTGGTAGCAACAGCATCAACACGCGAGGTGATCTTTACACCGTCGATATCAAGGCCATCGACACCAAGTCAAATCGTCGCAACAAACGCCTTTTCGACTTGGTGATGAGTCTGTTCAGTATCATCTTTTGGCTGCCACTGGCCTTGGTGGTGAAGAAGCCTTGGCGTTTCCTGAAGAATGCCTTATTGGTGTTGGTAGGTAAACGCACTTGGGTGGGTTATTGCACACCCGCCGACGAGGCGCAAAAACTGCCCAAGATCCGCAAGGGCATCTACACCCCCGCTTCCTATATGGAAAAGGACATCGAAACCGATGTCCTTAATCAGATGAATCTGCTTTATGCCCGTGACTATACCGTGTGGAAAGATGCCGAAATCTTCTTTAGGTCAGTAACAGCGAAGTGATTCTTTTACTTTGCGTGCTTATATCCTTGCACCTTGTTCCAGTCGCCGCGTGTGAAGTCAGGCATCTGGACGGGCATGCCGCCGTTGGCGATAGAGGCGGCCGTGAGCTCACCGAGGCTTGACCATTCGGCGGCGTCGTAAACGTCTTGGTCGAGGGGCAGACCGTGTTGCAGGCAGTAGATGAGGCGGTAGTCCATGACGAAGTCCATGCCACCGTGACCGCCCACTTCCTTGGCCTTTTCTTCAATTTCGACGGCGATGGGGTGGAGGTATTCCTTCATGATCTTGTCGCGCACCTCGGCAGGCACAAAACCGTGAGGATTGAGATGCTGACCTTCGGTCAAGAAACCTTCGGGTAACTTGTCTTCAAGCAGGGTGAAGCCCTCAATTGGGTATTTGTTGGCAAAGCCTTCTGTTCCAGTGAGCTGATAGAGTCGGTTGTAAGGACGATAGGTGTAGACGTCATGCTCGATGAGTAGGGTCTTGCCTTTCTCGGTTTGGATCATGGTGGTGGTCATGTCGCCGTTGGCGAAATCGTCGACGCCCATCATCTCCTTGGCGATTTTCTTGCCATTATAGGAAGGCGTGCCCATGGCCACGAGGGTCTTCATGCGGTCGCCGCGATGGATGCTGAAGGCTTGGCAGAGCGGTCCGAGGCCGTGGGTGGGATAGACATCGCCAGCGTGGCTTTGGTTGAACTCAAGGCGCCAGTTTTCGTAATATTCGTGCCAATATGGCTCGAGGTTGTGGATGTAGGCACCTTCGCCGTGGATGAGTTCGCCAAACATGCCCTTTTGTGCCATGTTGAGTGCGGTCAGCTCAAAGAAGTCGTAGCAGCAGTTTTCGAGCATCATGCAGTGGCGTTGGGTTTGTTCGGCCACGTCGACGAGTTGCCAACATTCCTCGATAGAGGTAGCGGCAGGCACTTCGACGGCCACATGCTTGCCCTGCTGCATGGCGTAGACGGCCATCGGGACGTGCATTTTCCAGTCGGTGCAGATATAGACGAGGTCGATGTCGTCGCGTTGGCAGAGTTCTTTCCAACCTTCACGACCCGTATAGGCAGTGGCGCGGGGCAGGCCTTTCTTCTCTAAAAAGTTGGTCTGCACGGCCTCCACACGGTCGGGCTCGATGTCGCACAAGGCATTGACGGTCACGCCATCGATATAGGTCATGCGGTCGACGGCATCGGGACCGCGCATGCCGAGGCCGATGAAGCCGATGCGGACGTTCTCGATGGGGTCGACGGTAAATTGGAGGACACTCTTCTGTCCTTCGATGCGTTGAGGCTCGTCGAAGACGATGGTGTTGTCGACGATGCGGTAGTTGCCCTTGCGGACTTCAGTTTCGGCGGCTTGCTTTTCTGTGCATGCCGTAGCCATGCCGAGGAACAGCAGGCCGAGGAGGATAGAGGTGAGTTGGTGTTTCATAGGCTTGTTATTTGCTTGTTAGCTCAGGGACTTACGTCGCCTGTTTACTGGTCTGTCGCCCCTACGGGGCTTTGTGGTCGCTTTGCGTCATGTAGTCCAGGTAGATAAATTTGAAATTTGTGCAAAAATATGAATTAGTATGATAAAAAATCCCTAATTTCGCCAAAAATTTATCATCATGAACGCACTTTTCACCATCGCGGGCCATTTCGTTGACCCAAAAGCCATCGAAACCATCCAGCCGTTGGGCAACGGACTCATCAACGACACCTATAAAATCATAGTGGGTGGCCAGCCGAAATATGTGCTGCAGCGCATCAACAATGCTGTGTTCACCGACGTGGAAATGCTGCAAAACAATATTGAAGCGGTGACGAATCATATTCGGCAGAAATATGAGAGTCAGGGCGTTGAGGATATTAATCGGCGCGTGTTGCATTTCCTGAAGGCCGACACGGGCAAGACCTACGTCGTTGAGGATGGCAAGTATTGGCGAGTGATGGACTTCATTGCCGACAGCTATACCTACGAGGCCGTTACGCCGGAGTATGCCTATTACGCTGGCCGTTCCTTCGGTGATTTCGAGTCGCTGCTGACGGACTTGGAAACACCGATAGGGGAGATCATTCCCGATTTCCACAATATCGAGTTCCGCCTGAAGCAGTTGGAGGACGCTGTGGCTGCCGACCCTATCGGGCAGATGCGCGAGGTGGAGGTTCAGAAGTTGGTCGCCAAGGTACGCGAGGCATCGGAGTGGATGTGCCTCGGCGAGGTGCTCTACAGCCAAGGCAAGCTGCCAAAACGCATTTGCCATTGCGACACCAAAGTCAACAACATGCTTTTCGATAAGGATGGCAATGTGCTCTGCATCATTGACTTGGATACCGTGATGCCCAGTTTCGTCTTCTCCGATTTTGGCGACTTCCTGCGTTCGGCGGCCAACACGGGTGTTGAGGATGACCCCGACTTGGATAACATCCACTTCAACATGGCGATCTTCGAGGCGTTCACGAAGGGCTATCTGGAAGGCACAAAGTCGTTCCTCACGCCGCTTGAAAAGGAGCTGTTGCCTTATGCCGCCACGCTGTTTCCCTACATGCAGGCCGTGCGTTTCCTCACCGACTACATCAACGGCAACACCTATTATAAAATAAAGTACCCGACGCATAACCTCGTGCGGACGCGGGCACAGTGGCGGCTGTTTGAGGAAGCATGTGCGCACACCGATGAGATGAAAAAGGTGATCGATGGCATAGACGACACCCAATAGTTTCAGTTTCACGGCCAAGTCGCCCATTGATACAGACAATGTGATGCGCATTTTGTTGCCGAGCGAGCCGAAAAAGGTGGAAGTCGGCGTGGAAAGCCGTTCGTCATGGGACGAGGCCAGCCACACGCTCCTCTTGGAGTTTGAAAACCGCCCCGAAGGCGTCCAAGTGACCTTGGAATGGTGAAAATGTCTTAAAACTCGGAATCGCGTTCCGAAAAATCCTGGTTTTTCTTTTGTTGTTTCATGCAAAATGGGAATTTTTCCCATAGCCATCCGTTTTTTTCGCTATATTTTTGCTGCGTGGAATTGTGTATTAATAACGAATTAAATAAATGACTTTATGAAACGCAAACATTTACTATTAACATTGCTTATGGCTTTATTCTTGCCTTGGGCAGCAATGGCACAGACACAGAATGTTCTTTTCTCCGACGATTTCGAAGGTTCCTCTTGCGAATGGAATCTGATTGACGGCACTCAACCCAACCAATGGGCTTGGGGCACGGCCATCAACAACGGCGGCACCCATGCCCTTTATATCTCCAACGATGGCGGAGGATCCAATGCCTATACCAATTCTTTGTATAGCATTGTGTATGCCACCAGGCACCTCGCATTTGGAACTGGCGAATACACTATTGAATACGACTGGAAGGCTTATGGGGAAAGCAATTATGACTACCTCAGGGCTTGGCTTGCTCCTGGAAGCACCCAACTGATCGCAGGACAGCTTCCCAATGGCAATGGGGCGAGTGGTATATCCTCTTACATTAATACGACTCCCGAAGGATGGGTGCCTTTGGATGGCGGTGGTAAACTGAACTTGTCGGACGCATGGCAAAGTCAGAGCAGCACAGTTAACGTTGAAGCAGGCAATTATATGCTCGTCTTCATGTGGGCCAACGACGGCAGTGTGGGCACAAATCCTCCTGCGGCCATCGATAATGTGAGCATCGTGTCGAATTGCGCAATAATCCCCACAGCCAGTCTTCCTTATGTTGAGGACTTCGACAGCTACCCGTATTATTCGGCCAACGACCTGCCTATCTGTTGGAGCTACATTAATACTAGCACTGGCAGTCACACCTACCCACAAATGGAAAGTGGTTCTTCTCATAATTCATCCGCGAACGCATTATCGCTTTATTCCTATTCCTACTGCAATGAAAGCACAATCTTTGTGAATGACCCACAGCCGCAATATGCCATACTACCTGAAATTCAAGATGTGAGCAGGCTGAAAATGACCCTCTGGGCAAGAGCCAGGAGTGTGGATAACAGTGCCACTGTTACCTACGATGCTACCTTCAAAGTAGGAGTCATGACCGACCCGACCGATGCCAGCACCTTTGTGCAAATAGGAGACCCGCTCACACCTCAAAGCACAACGTATGAACAATATACCATCAGCTTCGACAATTACACAGGCAATGGCACATACATTGCCATTATGATAGATGCCGCCTCGACTATTAGCGATCAACCCCAAGCAAGTCATGATTATCACCGTTGGGTCTGTATCGACGACATCACCGTTGAGCTGAACTGTGGCGCGCCCACCAACGTGACCGTGAGCAGCATCACCACCACAACGGCCACCGCCGACTGGGTAGGCTCGCCTGCTGCACAAAGCTACACGGTGAGATACAGAGAGGCCATTGCTGCGACGCCTTCTTTCTCAGAAGGCTTCGAGAATGGCCTTGGCGATTGGACTTTCTATAGTGGCAACCAGGCAAATGATATAGGAAGTACCAGTTCGAATGAGCCTGCTGGCATTTTCCCTTCCGCGGCACATTCGGGCGATAATGGCTTCAGGTTCTCGTCGTTCCAAAACTTTGTGGATCAGGGTGAAACTAACGCTTCTTATTGGCAATACCTGACCTCGCCCGAGTTTGAACTGAGCGGGCCGAGTGTCCTTCGGTTTTACCACAAAAAGTATTCTAACCTTTACTACGAATCATTATATGTGGGATATATAACAGACTTAGACAATCCGCAAGAAACGACATTTACCAGCCCGGAAATTCATCCCACCGAAGATTGGCAGTGCTACATATTGGATCTCCCATCCGATGCGAAAAAAGTGTTCTTCTCCTATTATGGAGAACATACATATTTTATTTACCTCGACGACATCACCATTGCGCCTGCGGGCGAGTGGCAATCCGTCAACAACATTGCTGCTACCACCTTTATGCTCAGCAATCTTACGATGGACACGGAGTATGATTTTCAGGTGAAGAGCGACTGCTCCGACGAGTGGAGCCAAGCGGTCTCGTTCGCCACGCAGGGTTGCACCTATCCCGTGCTTTCCACATGGGACTTTGAAGATGCTACCCCAGGTCAATTGCCTCAGTGCTGGACGCGCATGGGCTCGAGTCCAACCAAGCCGTTGGTCCATAATATTTATCATTTTTCAGGAACTCAATATTTGGAATTCTATCATGCATCCCCAGACGATGCCACCCTAATAGCAGTCATGCCGGCCATCGATGCCGACCTCAACACGCTGAGAGTGGAATTCTATGGCAAACAGACCTATGGCAATGATCCTGCCTTTATCCAAGTGGGATATGTGACCGATTTGAACGATCCCGAATCGTATGGCCACGCGAAGACTTTCTACATGACCGATACGCCTGCGAAATACACGGCTTTCTTCAACAACGCACCCACTGATGGCTATATCGTATTCAAGACTTCCTACCTTAACCAAAATTTCGCCATCGTCATCGACGACGTGACCGTGAAGGAACTCGGCTGCGAGGCTGTCACCAACCTTCAAGTCACCGAGACGGGTTCAAATTCCATTACCTTGGACTGGGACGGACAAGACGATGCGGAATTCTACATCTACTATCTCAACCAAACCACTCAAGAAAGTATGCGTACGCCGGGAACCGTTCGTCCTCCTTATACTCTTGAGGACCTTACCAGCAATACGTCCTACACCATTCGGGTGACTGCCGAATGCAACGTGGTGAACTCCAATCCCTACGACCAGAGTTTGGTGGCCACGTTGCAAGTCACCACACAGCCCTGCGCAGCCCCCACCGACTTGGCCGTGAACAATGTCACTGCCAACAGCGCCGACCTCAGTTGGACAAGCTCGCCTAGTGCAGATAGCTACAGGGTGGCATATCGAACGGCTGCCGTAGGCGGAGACACTCCTCTTGTAGAACAAGGTTTCGAGAACGGCATGGACGGATGGCTTATTGGCCAACAATTGAACAATAATCCGACTTGTGCTGGGATTGCCGCAGAAGCAAAACGTAGCGGAGACTATGGCTTCAAGTTGGCGGCTTGCGAAGGAACATACCAAGCGGGACAACCCTCAGATGCATTGTTGTTTACAACGCCGGACTTTGATCAACCTACCGTATTGAAGTTCTACTATAAAAAAGGCACGGCATCATCCTCGGCGTATTTGGTCTTTTTGTATTACACTGAACAACATGGTAATCAACCGCAGTATCTTATACCCACCGATAACTGGCAGTCGTACACGGTGGAGTTGCCTGACGATGTGTATGGGATTGAAATCGATTATGTTCCCACAGATGAAGCTCCCAGTGCGTCTGTCTATATCGACGACATCACCTTCACACCTTTGGCACAGGCTGAGGGCGAGTGGCAATACGTCGAAAACATTGAAATCACGAGCCACACCCTCACCGACCTTACTGTGAACACCGAATACGAGGCTAAAGTGCTGAGCGACTGCACTACTCCTGACCTTTGGACGCTTTTGTTGCTTCCATCCGTCTTTTTCACCACGACCATGGGTTGCACTTACCCCTTGCCTTACACTTGGGACTTTGATGATGATGCCCCTGGGACGTTGCCCTTGTGTTGGACGCGCTTGGGTACAAGTTCTAGTTCTGTTTATCCTCAAATTCAACAAGCTATTTATCACTCACCATACCACGCTTTGGAATTCTGGAAGGACAAACAAGATGCTACCAATGAAATAGCAGTGCTACCAGCATTCGTAACCGACCTCAACACGTTGCGTGTGGCTTTCTATGGCAAATTGCAGTATGGGTCGGCTGGCAGCGTTAATATAGGTTATGTGACCGATTTGACAGATGCCAGCACGTTTATCAATGTGAAAACCATTTCGATGACTCGAGAGTTCGAAAAATATATAGTTTCTTTCGCCGAAGCTGACGCTGAAGGCTATATCGCTTTCCAAGTCCTTTACGGCGCCGAGGCTGTCGCTATCGAAATAGATGATGTAACCGTGGATGAAATCCCAAGTTGCGAAGAACCTTATAGTCTCACATTGAATAGCATTAGCAACAATGGAGCTACCTTTACTTGGGAAAAAATGGCTACCGGAACACAGGTCATTACATATAGATATGTTTGCGTTGAGGCCGGCCAAAACCCCGACTGGACCAATGCTTCTATTTCATTGGATAATGGAAATGATGAAAACCCGCCAGTCGCACAGGTCACTGGTCTCAATCCGGTCACCGAATACGACTTCTACGTGCGTAGGGAATGCGGAAACGACGATTACAGCGCGGCTGAAATCTGGAGATTCGTCACCACACACAATCCCGTCGTCATTTCTTCGTCAGCAGGGTTCACCGACGACTTTGAAAGCGGCAATGGATGGATGTTCGTGAATGGAGCGATTACCAACGCTTGGGTGTATGGCTCTGCTGCCCACAATGGTGCAGGCTCCCACGCGCTCTACATCTCCAACGATGGCAACACTTGGGCTTACAATAACATCAATGCCGCCATGGTTTATGCCACCAAGCTCTTCACTTTCGAAGAAACTGGGAACTACAACTTCACGTTTGACTGGCAAGCCAACGGTGAAAGCTCCTATGACTATCTGAGAGTGGCTTTGGTGCCTTCCACTACGATGCTCACTGCTGGCACGGTGACTCCTAATGGATTCACCACTACAGTACTGCCTGATGGCTGGATCGCTTTGGACGGTGGCTCGAAACTCAATCAGAAAACAACGTGGGAAACTTCAAGTCACGACATTACTGTTGAAGCTGGCACCTACATCATGGTGTTTGCTTGGCGTAACGATGGCAGCCAGGGCAACCCATATCCTGCAGCTGTCGACAATGTGAGTATCCAATACCGTTCGTCTGCCGAGTTGTCGGCGGGCATCAATTGGTGGTCGCCCGAAGGCGAAATCACGTTGGCGACACTCAAGCAGTCACTTTGCAGCATAGGCGGTATGGCCATATTCAATACACAGCATGATGGCTTCGTTTGCCGCGACGCTAACGGCATCTGGAGTGGCACACTCAGTGACGATATGCTCCTCGTTCCCGGAACGATGTATAAGATTGGGGTGTCGTATGCTGCCACAATCACTTATCAGTGTACGCTGCAAAACTCCGTCGAAGTTGAGCTCGCTGTAGGTTACAACTGGATTGGCTATCTGGGTCAAGCCACAACGATAGCGGATGCCTTTGGTTCTGATTTTGTTCCTACTAATGGCGACATGATCATCAACGAGGATGGTCAGACGGCTACCTATCAAAATGGCGTTTGGAACGGCAACTTATACAGCCTGCAAAATGGTCATGGTTATGTTTACTACTCCAATGCTTCCACTACAAGGAATCTGATTTGGTAAGTTAGTGCTCAAATCACTATCTTTGCATCATCTTATAGAAATGAACAATTGATGAAAAGACTGTGTGTCATCTGTTTGTGCCTTTTCTTGTCGATAGGCTGTTTCGCCCAAGACGCCGACAGCCTTGACCAGCTCAAGAAGCGCATCTATGCCCACTATTACCAATCGGAGTTCTCGGAAGTGGTGGAGTGTGGCCGCGAAGCCCTTGAGGTATTTGAGGCCAACAACGACCTATTCGACGTGGCCGGATGCTACAATGTCATGGGCAACGCCTACCAACGCCTCGGACAGTTCAAGGAAGCCATCGAGTGCTACGAGTGTTGCGCCGAGACCATGGAGCAGCTGAAGGCCAGTGAGGACGAGGGAAGCCGTGAAGACGCGGCGGCGTTTTACGACAAGAACATCCGCTACACGCGCAACAACATCGCCGAAATCCACACCACCTTGGGCGAATATGACGAGGCCGAGATGCTCTATCGCAAGTGCATCGAGATGCTCGGCACGCCCACCGACACCATCGACTTCCTCGACCTCTCGGTCTACCTGCAAAACCTCGCCGGCGTGAACCTCAAACGGGCGGCGCAGTCGGAGGGCATCGAGAAGATGACGCAGATCGATTCGGCGGTGGTGATGGCCGAACAAGCCAATGCCCTTTCGGAAAAGTACGGCGACAAGCCTTTCAAGCGCGTCAACAAGACCTTTACGCTCGCACAGGCCTACTTCGCCGCTGGTCGTACCGACGAGGGCATCGCCCTTGCCCGCCAAGCCTTGGAAATGGCTGAAACCCAAGACGACGCCTTCCTGCAAGCCGAGATACACGCCATCATGGGAGGATTTGAGTCCCAGCTTGAGAACTACGCGACGGCTGAACGGCATTACCGCACCGCTGTGGCCATCGCCGAAGAGAACAGTTTCGACGAACTGCTGATGACGGCGCTCAGCGGAGGCTACGAATCAGCGAAACACTTCGACCGCAGCCTCGCCCTCGACTATTTCGAGCGTAGCACAGCCATCAAGGACTCTATCTTCAATGCCGAGCAACAACAGCTCTTGCGCGACTACCAGGCACGTTACGACCTCAACGAGAAGGAGCACCAAATCGCGTTGCAAGAGGAGAAAAACAAAATCAGTCGGATGCAAGTCGTTGTGTTGCTGGTATTGGCCATCTTGCTCCTGGTGTTGATGGTCATCGGCTTCTATGTGGGCTTCAGGCGCAAGCGTCAGAATGCTGCCTTGGCCCATCTCAACAAGTCGAAGGACCAGTTGCTCTCTGCCGTTTCGCACGACTTCAAGACGGCGGTCAGCTCGCAGAACCTGATGCTCGACGTGATGGACAAGAGCCTCGAAAAGATGCCGATGGAGCAGATGAAAGAGAAAGTCCGTATGCTGAAAACTTCGTCAGATGGCTTGTACGAGAAGATGCTCAACCTGTTTGAGTGGATGAAGCTGGAATTGGGCAGCGGCGAGACCAACCGCGAGGCGTTTGACATGCTGGCCTTGGTGAACGAATGTGTTAAGGCACAGGAAACCGAAATCCGCCGGAAGGAAATCGAGGTGGCCGTCGACATTGGCGAAGGCTTGATTGCCATGGACAACAAGAACATAGTGCGAATTGTGCTCCAGAATGTGCTTGGCAACGCCGTCAAGTTTTCATGGCCTCGGAGCCAGGTGAACATCAGGGTTGTCGAGGAATCGGAGCGGTTTTGGATTGAGGTAGAGGACCACGGCATGGGCATGAGCCAAGAGAGGAAGGCTGTGGTGCTGAAAGAGATCGTGAACCCCACGAAGGGCACCAACGACGAGTCGGGCACTGGCATCGGGCTGGTGCTGTGCGCCCGACTCTTGGACCGCAACGGCGCAAAGATAACAATTGAAAGCACCGAAAGCATTGGCACGACCGTCCGCTTCAGCATCAAGGCTATGACATGATAAAGGACGCAGTCGCGCGTCTCGCGTCCCGCAGTCCTGCGTCAAAAAAAAGAACTACCAATGGAAAGAAAAACCAGAATATTACTCGTTGAAGACCATCCGATATTCCGTGAGGGGCTGCATTTGGCGTTGAGCTTCGCCGAAGCCGATTTCGACGTGGTGGCGCAGGTGCGCGACGTGCGCCAGGCCGTCGACTACATCCAGTCGCATCCCGATGGCATCGACGTGGCCATCCTCGACTACTTTTTGCCCGACGGCAACGCCAGCAATGTGATGGACAGCCTGAAATCGTTTTCGCCACGCGCCAAGGCGCTCATCGTGACCGGCGACGTCGACCATCCTAACGTCAGGAAATTGGCGGGAACCCAAGGTGTGGCGGGTGTCATCAGCAAAAACGTGCAGTCCGCCGAGCTGGTGCAGCTCATCACGGCCATCATGAAAGGGGAACGTGTCAGCGCTTCCGGAACGCCTTCCCAAACCGACTGGGTGGCGGAGACTGGCCTTACCCAACGTGAGGTGGAGATCATCCATCTTTTTGCGCAAGGCAAGGATGCCAAAGAGATTGCCGATGCGTTGTTCATCAGCCCGAAAACCGTCTATCGCCATAGGGAAAACATCTTCCTGAAGACGGGAACCACCTCGACGGTGGAGCTGTTGCGTTTTGCCATCAAGAACGGTTTGCTTTAGGGGGGGGCGGTTGTCGCTTTGCGTCACTGCGAGGCACGAAGCAGTCCAGGAATTATAGTTTGGAATTTTCAGTTGTTCAGCTAACGGCTAACTTCAAACTAAAAACTATCAACTATCAACTCAATATGTCGAGCCCGTATCTTTTTGGCAATGATGCGCTTGTCGCGGTCGAGGACGTAGATTAAAGGCGTGGTTTCGATGTCGTAAAGATCGTACAGAATGTCGAAACGAACGTCGTCGGTATTCATGTCGATGGCCAGTACGGTTATTCCGGGACGGACAGCGCACACCGAGTCCAGGTCCTGCATTTCCTGTTGGCAGAGGTCGCAGTCGTGGTCGTAGAAAAACAGCACGGTGTAGTCACTCTCGATGGCTTGAAGGTCGATGGAGTCGCCGATTTTGATTTCGGGAGCCGGATTGAACAAGGCCAAACGGCGCAAACGGTCGGCTTTTTGTTTTATCAACGGTCGGTTGATCTCGTTCAAGTCCTTGATTTCCAGCTTTGAGAAATAATGGTCGTAGAGGAAGACGAACACTTGGTCTTGGCTCATGTATTCGGGATGGCGGTATTTTTCGAGCAGGTGCCACAGGATGAAGTCGCGGAGGTCGGGGTTGAAACTTGTCCTTTCGACTAACCGGTCGATTTCAGGAGTGATGGAATCGGGTAGGGGAGCCACCATCTTGTCGAAATAGAAGTCGATTTGTGCGGCCAAAACAGGGTTTTCGTCCGTCGGTCCGTCGAAGGCTTCGATGCCATCCCAGAAATGGGCATTTTGGGCATTAATCGTGCCGCAAAATAATAGGGAAAGGGCTATTATGAAGGGTTTGAGCTTCAAAATTTGTGTAGTTTGCCTGCAAAATTACGATTTTTTCCCGAAAAGCCCTACCTTTGTCCCGAAAACATGACCGTCCGATGAAAAAAACACTCGTTTTGCTCGTGCTTTTGGCTGTTGTCTTCTATGCGAAGGCACAACAAGAAACCATCCGTGTCGCCTTCTGGAACATGGAGAACTTCTTCGACCCGTTTGTGGACAGCACCAAGGCCTACAACGCCTTCACCGAAGAAGGGATGCAACATTGGACGAAAAGCCGTTTCTACAAGAAGCGCAACAACATGTACAAGGCTATCCTCGCCATGTCAGAGAACCGGCCGATGGGCATCATCGGGATGTGCGAGGTGGAGAACGAATATGTGCTGAGCGCGATTTTCGACCAAACCCCGCTAAAGAAACACAACTATCGTTTCGTGCACTACGAAGGCCCCGACAAGCGCGGCATCGACCCGGCCATCGTGTATTCGCTCGACCATTTCCAGTTGGTGGAGAGCGCGGTGATTCCTTATTATAATCCCGAGGACACGGCATATCATTCGAGGGATATCCTTTATGCAAAGTTCATCAGTAATGACGGCCCTTCGACAGGCTCAGGGACCTTAGTAGACACCCTCCACGTCTTCGTCAACCACTGGCCGAGCCGTTACAGCGGCGAGTTGGAGACCGTAGGCTCGCGCTCGTGCTCAGCGGCCATCTTGCGTGCCAAGGTCGACTCCATTGTGGCGGCTGCGCCTGAAGGCTACCAGCCTAAAGTCATCATGATGGGCGACTTGAACGACTGTCCCACCGACCCGAGCGTCTACGACGTGCTGCGTGCCCGTCATCCTTCTGAGATGGAACCTGGCTGCTTCTTCAACCTGTTCGGGAAAAAGGACGGTTTGGGCTTCGAAGGCACCTTGAAGCACCAGACCGACTGGCAGATCTTCGACCAGATCATCGTCACCGAGGGCGTGATGAACGACAGGGAAGGGCTTCATTACCAAGAAGGTAGCGCCCGCATCTTCCATGCCGACTTCATGCTGGAGGACGACGAAGTGTATCATGGCAAGAAACTTTTCCGTACCTATATCGGTCCGCGCTATTTCGGCGGCTTCAGCGACCATTTGCCGGTGTATATTGATTTGATAAGGTAAGACATAAACACACAAACTAAAATTCAATTGTCATATCTATGAATACCAAACGTTTTCTACTGTGCAACACATTGTTTGCCGCCTTTGTTTTTCTGCTCTCGAACCGTGGTGTGGCCCAAAGTGGCACGCGTTTCCTCGCCCCTGTTTTCAACGAGGTGGTCACCACCGAGGCCGTTCCTTTCAGTAGCGCCATCCGCGAAGGCGAAACGACGCCCACCACGTTGTACCTCGATTTCTATGAGCCAGAAGGCGATACCATGGCAGCTCGACCGCTGGTGATTACGGTTTTTGGCGGCGCGTTTGTGACGGGTAGCCGCGATTATGTCGACATGGTGGCCTATTGCACCCGCCTTGCCAAGCTTGGCTATGTTGCGGCTTCCATCGACTACCGCTTGCTCTCGTGGATGCAGCTTTCGGAGTCGGCGCTCATGCGCGATGCCTATATGGCCGCACAAGATGTGAGTTCGGCCATCCGTTTCTTCAAGCTCCACAACGAGGACTACCGCATCGACCCCGATCGTATCTTCCTGTTGGGCAATTCGGCAGGATCCATCGCCATCCTTGCCGAGATGTTCATTGGTGAGGAGGAACGTCCCGAGCCGACCTTCACCGAGCCTGACTTGGGGACGATGCACAGTGCTGGCTTTGAGGAATATGCAGGCATTTCTCCACAAGTGGCCGGTGCCATCCCGCATTGGGGCGGTGTGAATGCACTCGATGTGATTGACGTTGAGGAATATACCCCGATTTGCATGATTCATGGCACCGAGGATCTTACCGTTCCCTTCGATTCTGGCTATTGCTTCTCCAATTTCAGCCTGCCTTACATGCCGTATATGTATGGCTCACAGGCTATTGCAACGCATCTCGAATCCATGGGCGTCACCGATTTCGAGTTCCATCCCTTCGAGGGCGAGGAGCACGCTTTCTATTATAACGCCACTTACCAGTTGGACGAGGAGAAATTCGGTTGGTGTTTCAACATCACCCGCGATTTCCTGTGGGCGCATTTGGGCTGGCCTACATCGACACAGGAGGCTACCATGCAAGAGGTGACACTCTATCCCAATCCCGTCACGGCATCCATCGTTTTCCACGGTGATGGCTTGCTGAAAAACGGACCTTATCAGTTGCAGGTGCTTGATGTGTTGGGCCGCGAGATGACCAATGTGTTGGTTTCGTCGCCTCACATTTCCATCGATGTTTCGGGTTGGCCGTCGGGTGTGTACGTGGCTCGTTTTGAGCAAAACGGCAGCTGCTCTTCCAGGACATTCGTGAAGAAGTAGGCTTGGTTTCAGGCGCTGGCATATCTTTTTACAGTCTTAGAACTATCCATTTAAAGCCAATTAATTCCATTACAAGCGCTGGTTTCTTTGCTTTATGTCAAAATAGCGCAAATACTGCCTTTTGTTTAAGGAAAAAACAGTAATATTGTAGATTGTTAAAGGCTGTTCAATGGGTAAGGCGTTGCTGAAATATAGTGCAAATTACGTTGACGAAGCGTTTAACTTCGTGATAGAGAACCTCGACATCACGGAGCCCGACGTCGAGCGTAAACCGCTGTTGTTTGTGTTGAAAAACCTGTTGCAGCGCGGAACGCCGACGGTGATGTCGCGATTCCTGCAAGAACAAATCGGCGAACTGTCGGGAGAGAAGAAACCGCTTCTCACCGCTGTCATGCGCTGCCAGATACTGCTGATCGACTTGCTGCTTGCCCGACGCCTCGACTGGTCGCACGATTGGAAGCTCAACATCTGTACCGACGAGACATTGGGCGATTTTGCCCAGCTGGCTGTCGACGACCTTTTCATCTGGCTCGACAACCTCGTCAGGCTGAAGGAAAAGAAACCTTTGGAAGAGCCCCACGTGGAGATTACGGTTTGCAATTGCCAGGATTTCAAAAAAGACGCTAAGGCGGTCAACGTGGCTTTCTCTGTTTCACAAAATGTTGGCGCCAATGTCACCGATGACGACATCATCTGCGTCAAAAGCGACAACACGATTCGCGGCAAGAAAGCCAACCATTTCGTGATGTGTACGACGGATCCCATCAACTATAGGGTGAAGGCGTCGGACAAACCGGTGTTGCGTTTCTTCCTTCAGAACTTGTTTGGCAAACAGGATTTCCGCGACGGACAGTTCCCCATCATTACCAATGTGCTGAATCTCCACGACACTGTGGGTCTGCTACCCACCGGAGCCGGCAAGTCGCTCTGTTATCAGCTTTCGTGCTTGCTGCAGCCCTGCATCAATTTTGTGGTTTGTCCCATCAAGTCGTTGATGTATGACCAAGAGCATGGACTCCGTTCAAAGGGTGTTGGCATTACCCGTGTGGCTTTCCTCAGTAGCGACCAGTCGTCTGACGAGAAGTCGAAGGTGATGCAGGACTATGCCGAGGGCAAGTACATGTTCGTGTGGATTTCGCCCGAGCGTTTCCAGATGCCTGCTTTCAGGGAGAGCATCATAGCCATTAACAAGAGATTCCACATGGCATACGCCGTCATCGACGAGGTGCATTGTCTTTCGGAATGGGGCCACGATTTCCGTACTTCCTATCTCAATTTGGTTAGGGCCATTTGCAAAGTGAGCAGAAAAGATGAAGCTGGACGGAGTCTTATCACATTGCTGGGTCTTACGGCTACTGCCTCTGTCAATGTGTTGAAAGACATAAGGATAGAGTTTTCGCAAGGCGGCAAGGAACTCGATGACCTTGATATCAAAACGATGCAGAATTACTCGCGCGAAGAGCTTGATTTTGAGGTTGTTGAAGTTGAAGAAAAAAAGGAAACATGTCTCCGAACCCTTATTGAGAAGAATGGCCTTGACACGACTTTCGACAAGGCTGCCATCGTGTTCACCCCATACGTGAGCACCAATTTCGGCTGTTACGAATTGGCCGAGTCTTTGAGCGGCTATTATGGAAAGCATGTGGCATGGTACGCAGGAAGCTGCCCGATGAAAAGCGGCAAACACATCATGAAGGCCAGCGATTTTGAAGAATACAAGGATGAGGTGCAACAACGGTTCAAAGACAACCAATTCAACATCCTATGTGCGACAAAGGCTTTCGGAATGGGCATCGACAAACAGAATATCTTTTACACTTTCCACTATGGCTTGCCAGGGTCGGTGGAGGCCTTGTACCAGGAAGCAGGAAGGGCGGGCCGTTGGGATAAGAATGATCCTGAAAACAAAGGAAAGAAAGCCAAGTGTTATGTCCTTTATTCCAAAGAGCTTCCTCGGTTTGAGGATCTGGTGCAGAGCGTCTTCGAGCGCGACACTACGTTCTACCAAATCGATGCCATGGAGCGGAAAGTGTTCCGTTTCTCAGGTGACCTCTTCAGGCAGGTACGTCTATTCACGCACAACCAGAACGATACTCGGGACAACTATGACCTCATAAAGAAAGTGATAAGGGCTTTCTATGAACCTAACACCATTCGCGACATCAATTATGCAGAGCTGAGGCCGCTCCGCATCGAGACCGACGTGTTCGAGAAAATCCTCTATCGTTTGTCCATCCTTGGCATTGTTGCCGACTGGACACGCAACTTCACCAACCTCTTCACGGTTGAGTTTGTCAGTACCGACGAGAAGCATGTCCTGCAAAGCTTGTCGGACTATCTCAGCAAATACGAATCGGTCAAGGCGTTGAAGCAAAACATCATGGCTATCAACAATGTTGGCGTCAACACCTTCCTCGACAAATCGATATGGTTCTTGTTAAGGTGGATATTCGAGCACATCATCTACAACAGGAAACAGTCGCTGAAGACCTTGTTTGAATGGTGCTCGCAATACACCACAAGCGAGGATTTCAAGAAAAAGATTGATGGCTATTTCGCCTTTTCCGATGCTTCGTTTCAACTCCAGAACATCATCGATAGTCAGGAGGACTATAATCAGTGGATCAGCTATTTCAATGTGTCGGTCAAGCATCCAACCGACGCTGAAGTGAAGAAGATCAAATATAGGGTAAGCCGGTTCTTGGAAAGCTACAACGACAACTTGGGACTCAACTTCATCAGTGGCATGGTGCGTTTGCGACTGGGCGAATATGACGACCCCGATGGTAGGGCGCGACTTGAAGCCACGCTAAAAGTCATGCTTGATGGTGTCGAAAACGCCCAAACCGACGACTTCCTGAAAAAACTGTTGGAGTTTGTAAGGCTTTATCTTCGTACCGATGAGCAGATTATCCAATTCTGCGATTCGATCTTGAAATACAGAGAGGACCTCAGGGAGAATTTGGCCGACGTTTTGCAACAGCCATCCTTGATGAACGAGTGGATTGTGAAGGAAATCGAAGAAATGAAATCAATAAAAGAAAAGCTATATGAACAGTTATCAAGAATTTAACGCTACTTTGGAATCGTTCAAGAATGAGGTCAAAGGCATCGAAGCCGCCAAGCTGGCTTACCAGAAGCTGGCCTTGTTGGTTAGCGATTACGACAGGGCTATCAAGACGCTGGAGGCAGTAGAAGGCAAGGCTCAAGAGACTTTGCAGCTACTTTATAAAGAAGCAGAGACGCTTCAAGAAAAAGCTTCTGAGATCAAGCCTGCCAACACCAAGTTCCGCGACGAAATCAAGGATATTGTCGTCACCAACCTCGATGCCAACCGAGCCGAAACAAAGGCTTTGGTCGAAACAAGTACCTCTTCTACAAAAGCTATTTTGGATGAGAACATAGCAAGCACCAAAGGCATGCTTGAAGAGAGCCTCAATGCCACAAAAGCAGCCATGCAAGAGAGCTTTTCAGGCACGAGAGCTGCATTGGAAGAAAGCCTCGCCAACTATAAATCGGCTTTGGATGAGAGCGTTGCCAACACGGCAAACCTGATGAAAGAGAATTTTGCCAAATCCCAATCGCTGCTCGACACTTGCCTCTCTGATACGAGGTCGACGTTAAGCGAATCGCTTGCCTCGACGAAGTCGTTGCTCGATAGTGAGACAAAGAAACTCAGCACGTTGGTGTCGGAGTTGGGGACCGATCTGCGTGTACAAAGAAAGCTCATGTCTGAGTCTTTGGAAAAGCAGAAGAGGGACTTCTTGAAAAGGGACCAAAGACTCATAAATGCCATTTGCATCGCCACAGGGGCCAACATCCTCGCTTTGGTTGGTGTATTTGTTTGGTTTTTGTGGTTTTTAGGGTACATCTAATTTTAGTTGTCCTTCAAACTTTGCCGTGCATACGGCACCAAATCCTGCGAGGCAAACTCGCCTTTCAGGTACTTGAAATAGCCGGCCACGGCGACCATCGCGGCGTTGTCGGTCGAGTAGGAGAGGCGCGGGATGAAGACCTTCCAATGGTATTTTTCGCCAAACTTAAGCATGGCATCGTGCAAGCCGCTGTTGGCGCTCACGCCGCCAGCAATGGCCACGGTCTTGATGCCCGTCTGTTTGCTGGCTTTCACCAATTTGTTCATCAGGATGTCGATGATGGTCTTTTGCACCGAGGCACAGAGGTCGGCTTTGTTTTCCTCGATAAAATTCGGGTTGACTTTCAGGTTGTCGCGGACGGTGTATAAGATGCTTGTCTTCAGTCCGCTGAAGCTATAGTCCAAATCGGGAATTTGCGGCTTGGCGAAAGTGAAGGCATCAGGATTGCCGATTTTGGCCAACTTGTCGATGACAGGGCCACCGGGGTAGGGCAGGCCGAGGATCTTGGCCGTCTTGTCGAAGGCCTCGCCAGCCGCATCGTCGATGGTCTTGCCGATGACTTCCATGTCGAAATAGTCCTTCACGACCACGATTTGGGTGTGCCCACCCGACACGGTGAGACATAAAAATGGGAATTCTGGCACCTCGGTATGGGTGTCATCAGTGGCAAAGTGCACCAAAATATGCGCGTTCATGTGGTCGATTTCAACCATCGGAATGTCCAGGGTCTGAGCGAAAGCCTTTGCAAATGAGGTTCCTACGAGCAAAGAACCTAAAAGTCCGGGGCCACGTGTAAAAGCGATGGCGGATAACTGATTTTTTTCTATTTTTGCAGTCTTCAAGGCCGTGTCGATGACGGGGATGATATTTTGCTGGTGCGCACGTGATGCGAGCTCGGGCACAACGCCACCATATTGCTCGTGAACTTTCTGACTAGCAATGACATTGGAGAGCACACGCGTGCCTTGGAGCACTGCGGCTGAGGTGTCGTCGCATGAAGATTCGATGCCTAAAATGTATTCGTTCATTGGTCTCAATTTGGAGGGTCAAAATTATTAAAAAAAAGATTATCCATAGCATTCTGATTTTTTTTGTGGTGTTGCTTGCCATCATCACCAGTCTGTTTATTGCTATACAAGATCCTATCATTCAGAAGTTTGCGGTGCGTTTTGCAGGCGGATATCTTTCTGAAAAAACTGGCGCAGATATTAAGGTGGGCCGATTGGCCGTAACACCAGATTTCAAGGTCTTTGTTGACGATGTCACGGTCAAGGACTTGAAAGGCAACGATTTGGCGAATGTTGGCGCATTACGCACGAGGATTAGCATCGGCGACCTTTTGGATGGCAAGATCCATCTCGAAAAGGTCGAATTGAGGGATGTCGACGCCAATTTGGTGCAGTATGAGGGCGAGGACAAGTTCAATTTTGCGTTTCTCGCCGAGGCTTTTCCGAGCGACACGACAAAAGAATCGAAGCCAATGCCCATCATCATCGATAAGATCTCGTTGAAAAACGTGGATTTCGTCATGTGGAACCAAAACAAGTCGGATTCCTTGAAGACGGCGAATCACCTTATGGATTATGCCCATCTCGACCTTGACAATGTCAATTTGGAAGCCACTGATTTCTATATGTTTGGCGATTCCATTCATGCCAATATCGCCAGCTTGAACGCAAAGGAATGGAGCGGACTGGAACTGAAAAGTTTCATGGCCGACGCTACTGTGACACAAAAAGGCATTTTCCTCGACGACATGCTGATGGAGACCAACAACAGCCGTTTTGACCTCGACCTCAATATGTTGTATAACGGTTTCGATGATTTCCAGTATTTCGTCGATTCTGTCGTGTTCGATGCTACGATTCGGCCCACCGACGTGATGCTTTCCGACATCGGCGTGTTCTCCAATGTGATGTACAAAATGCCTGACAAGGTGCATTTTGAAGGGAAATTCACCGGACCGATCGAGCATTTCCGTGTCGACGACATCAAGGCCGAATTGGGCAAGTCGACTTCGTTCCAAGGCAGCATCAGTATGCATCCTTTGAATTTCGAAAACGGTTATCACACCTTGAATATCAAGGATATGCATTTCACTTACGACGATTTGGTGAACTTCTATATCCCTTCTTCGACAAAGACGATTCCATTGCCCGAATCGTTACGCCCGATGAATGAAGGCCGCATCAAACTCGATTTTCAAGGATCGTATAACAATTTCACTTCCGATATCAGTCTGCTGTCGGACATCGGCGACATCGATGCTTCCATTGCGCGAGCAAAAGACCTTAAGGGCGACAATGTGTTTTCGGGATACGTCAATGCTCAGCGGGTGAAGGCAGGCACGGTGGCCAATGCCTCGAAGTTTGTTGGCGATTTGGACTTGAACGCCGATTTCACAGCCCGGTTTCCTCGAAAAGGGTCGCCAGAGATTCGGGTCGATGGTGTGGCTTCTGATGCGCAACTGCTTGGCAACCATATCGATGAAGTGAAATTGGACGGCAACCTTCAAGAAAACCGTTTTAAAGGTAAGATTAAGGTTGACGACGATGACTTGGCGCTCGATTTCAATGGCTTGATTGATTTCAAGAACAAGAAATATCCCAAGTCGGACTTTGAGGCCGACATTAAATATGCCAATCTTCATGCCTTGCAACTGTCGAAAGACGATTCCATCTCGGAAATCAGCACCAGGGTTTATGTGAATATGACTGGATTCGACCTCGACGACCTCGAGGGTGAGGTGCACATCGACAGCACCTTATATCGCGATAGCCGAGGGGCCTATCGGATGAACGATTTCAATGCATACATCGTCAACGACAACCTGATGCAACGCCGTATCAATATCGACTGCGACTTCTTCGATTTCGAGATGGCTGGTCAAATCAATTTTGCCACCTTGCCGCAGGCACTCAACGAATATTTCGATTCGTTCGTCCATTTCCCGATGTTTGAGGACCAACAGCAGTCGTACCAGAACTACAAGCTCAAGCATGATGTGGAACAGGACTTCATCGTGTCGCTCAATCTGAAGGATACCAAAACCATCAGCCAACTTTTGATGCCATCGTTGAAAGTCGCCAAAAACACCACGTTTAACGGGACCTTCACTTCGCGGAACAATTCGCTTAACCTGACGATGCGCTCGAAAAGCATACAATTCGGTAAGTTTAACTTCAATAACTTGGAATTGAGGAATTTCAATGCAAGAAACGCGGCTTTTACCGCGCTGAAATTGGATGAAATCAAATACAGCAACCTCACGGAGTCGGACACCTTGGAGCTTGGGCTCGATAATTTCGCTTTTTCCACCAGAATGACCAATGACACGGTGTTTGCCCGCATCAATTGGGACGATGTCGAGAATGACGACTTCAACAAAGCCTCGATAGAGACCTATTTCCATCCCCATGATTTAGGGGGCATTTTCTCTATCACTTCGGCCGACATTAGCATCAACGACTCGATATGGTATGTGTCACCCAACAATTTTGTTGATGTCAGCGATGGACGGGTGAACATCTCCAATCTGATGTTCAGCCATAAGGATCAGACGATCCGCGTCGATGGTTTCAGCCCGATGCAGGAGGGCGACACCCTGTCGGTGCAGATGCGGAAGTTCGACATCTCCAATTTCGATTTCATTTTCCAAAACAAGGGCTTTGATATCGATGGTTTCGTTTCGGGCGACGCCATGTTGAGCAGCCTGAAGACCAACCCAATGATTCTGGCGGATATTGGTGTCGACAAGTTGGGCGTGAACGGAGAACAGATTGGCAATGCCGCCATCGTGAGTTCATGGGACAACGAAGACCGTTTCGTGGAAGTGGATGCCAACATCTTCAACCAAGACAAGAGAATGCTGAACGTGTATGGCATGTATTATACCGAAAAGGAAGATAATCTCGATTTCACCGTTACGTTGGATTCCCTTCGTTTGGTGACCTTCAGCCCGTTCTTGGTGGGTGTTGTGTCGCGGATGCAAGGTTATGGCAATGGTAGGGTAGATGTTGGTGGGTCGCTGAAGGCTCCCGTCATACAAGGCAAAATCGAAATGGTCGACAGCGGCTGTAAAATCAACTATCTGAACACATTCTATACTTTTGAGCCCACCATACTCGTCGACAACAAATCCATTTCGTTTGAGAATATGGTGCTCACCGACACCTTGGGCCACAAGGCCGCCGTGGAAGGCAGGATCAATCATGACGGGTTCAAGGATTTCTCGCTTGATTTGAAGATCCACCCAAGAGATTTCTTGGCTCTGGCCACCACAAGCCAAGAAAACGATTCGTTCTATGGATCGGCTGTCGCCAATGGCCTTATCACCATCAAAGGACCGTTTGACAACATCTATCTTGGAATCAAGGCGTTGACAAGGAAAGGTACCGAATTGACCATCCCTCTCAATCGCGCTTCGACGGTGAAGGAGAACGATTTCATTGTGTTCGTCAATCATAATGCTGTTGAAGAAGAGGAAGAACCCGTTGTGACAAAGCCAAAGAAGAAGAGCAATTTTGCACTCGACCTTGATGTAGATGCCACCAATGACGCTTCGCTAAAAATCATCCTTCCTTCCGATTTGGGCACTATTGACGCATCGGGAAGTGGCAACGTCAAGTTGGGAACGGCCACCAAGCAAGACCTGACAATGTATGGTAAGTATACCATCGAGTCGGGACGCTTTATGTTGAATTTCAGGAATTTGGTTACGAAAATCTTTACGCTTCAGCAAGGTGGTACCATCTCGTGGTCGGGCAGTCCGACCGATGGCCGCATCAACGCGACGGGTGTCTATTCGGTGAAGAGTTCGCTCTCCGATCTTGGCGTTCAAGTGGATACAACGATGTCGGGCAACAACAATGTCAATGTTGAATGTCTCATCCATTTGAAGAATGCGCTGCTTAATCCGACCATCACTTTCGGCCTGCGGCTGCCTAACGCCACCGAAGACATGCAGCAGACGGTTTTCACTTTGATTGACACCACCAACCAGGCCGTGATGACCAGGCAGGCCCTGTCGCTAGTGGTGTTGGGTAAGTTTGCTAATGCAGGAAGCTCGGCTGGAGCCTCCCAAAACATGAATTTGGCCAACTTTTTCAGCGGCAAGATGCAGTTCGACATCACCAACAACCTTAACTTAGGCGTTAGTTATCACTCGGGTAGTTTGGACTCCTACGACGAGTACCAAGTGGCCTTGCACACGCAACTTTTCGAAGACCGCCTTACCATTGAGACCAACGTGGGCCTCATGTCGAGCAACAGCACCAGTGGCAATAGTGCTTCGAATATCGTTGGCGAGTTTGACCTCTATTATAAACTGAGCAAGGACGGTCGTTTGCAGGGACATTTCTATAACCATTCCAACTACAACAGCAATTTCAACAGCTTCTCCATCGACAGACGTGCGCCCTACACGCAAGGCCTTGGCCTTTCCTACAGCCGGTCCTTTGATAGCTTCCGTAACCTGTTCAAGAAGAAATACAACATCCAATCCGGTCAGCCCATCATCAACAAGCCGAGAAAACAACCGAGCACCAATGAGTAAAGCAACCTCTTTTAATGTCTACCAGGCCTCGGCAGGGTCGGGGAAGACGTTTACCTTAATCAAGGAATATCTGAAGCTTTGTTTGCAAAGCGAAAGCACTATCGACAATTATCGGCATATCCTTGCCATCACTTTCACGAATGCCGCGGCCAATGAGATGAAAGACAAAATTGTCAATAACCTTTGCGAGATTGTCGGCATCAAGGAAGCCAAAAATGACGGCATGAAGGAGGCGCTTCTCAAGGATTTGTGTATCAGTGAAGAAGAACTGAAACGCAACGCACAAAGCCTTTTGACCCGTATCATCCACGATTACAGCAGTTTCTGTGTGTGCACCATCGACTCGTTCGTCCAAAAACTTTCGCGCTCGTTTGCCCACGATTTGGGTTTGCCCAACCAATATACGGTCAGCATCGACGTGGAAGAGGTGGCGGAGTCGATTACCGAACAAATAGGCTTGAAGATCAACGATCAAAACAAATTCCTGACGCAGCTTCTTGTCGATTTCAGTAATAACCAGTTTAGAAACGAGCGCTCCACCGCAATCGAGGAGAAACTTGCGGAGTTTGTTGCCAAGCTGATGACCGAGAAGGCCTACCAAAAGGAGGAGAAAAACGCGATTGTTAGCCATTCCCAATATAAGCAAACCCTTGATTTCCTGAATGGTAAGATATCTGGCTTTGAACAAACCATACGGAACCATTTGGATGATTTTAAGCGTCTTGAGAGGCAATTTGGACTCAGAGAAGAGTATTATGCCTACGGGAAGGGAGGCTTTGTCTCATACTTGAGAAAGCTGTCGGCTAAAGAGTACGAACATCCTGGCGCTCGGTTCAACAGTGTGATAGAAAAAGGCAACTGTTTATCGAAAGAAGCTGAAAAACAGTTGGGTAGTGACAAAGTGAAAAGCATTAACACGGCCATGCTGCCTTTGCTTCAGGCGATAAAGGACTGTATTGATAAAGACTTGGGGACGACTCTTTTTTATAGGTCGCAAAGGGACTTGCTCTATCTCTATGCGCTCCGTTCACAAATCAGGTTGGAGTTTGAGACCTTGGCTAATGAGGAAGAGATTGTGCATATCTCTGAATTCAACAAGTTGCTTAACAAGGTGATGGGCGATTTTTCTGTCCCCTTTGTGTATGAACGTCTTGGTGAGCATTTCCGCCATATTTTCGTAGATGAGTTCCAGGATACCTCTGTTTTGCAATGGCAAAATCTCTTGCCCTTGATTGACAATGGATTGGCGGCGGGACAGATGAGCATGGTGGTGGGCGACGGCAAGCAGTCGATCTACCGTTTCCGCAGCGGCGAGGTGGAGCAAATCGTGAATTTGCCTGAAATCTATGCCAAACCCCAAGGCAATGCAGCTTTCCAGCAGTTTGAGCAGAATCTGAAGGACAGTTTCGTGTTCAAGAACTTGGATACCAACTATCGGTCTTTTGCTAAAGTCGTCGAGTTCAACAATGCTTTTTTCGAATCGGTTTACACCAAATTGTCGCCAGAGTTGCAAAAGGTGTATGTCTCGGTAAAACCAGGCACGGATGAAAAAGTGGGCATTGCCCAAAAGATTGATAGTAACGAAGAAGGATTGGTTCAGGTTGAGCTCTATGATGCTGAAAACCAGCCTGATTATCGATTCAGTCGGGTAGAGGAGATTGTCCGTGAACTCACTGAGACAAAAGGCTACCAATATTCAGATATTGCCTTGCTTGTACGTAAGTCGGACCTTGGATCGGAGATTGCCAACTACTTGAACGACCATGGAATTCCCGTCATCTCACAGGATTCGATTTTGCTCAAGTCTTCCGACAAGGTGCAGCTGTTGGTGAACACCTTGCGTTATCTGATTAATGGCGACAACGAGAGTATTGTCGCCAATATGCTGTATTATTGGAAAATGACGCAAGATCCTGGCTTTGAAGGTGATATTAGTTGCCTTTTCGGTGAGGTAAAGGCCGTCGCCAAAGGCGATGTACCGATTGAATCTGTGATGGGGTTAGGTGAGGTAGGCATATTGCAAGCCGCCCTTGCCAAGGCAACTTGTCTTTACGACCTCTGCGCCAATTTGCTCCGTATCTTCGGTTTCGATACCCTCCATGATGCCTTCATTAACTTTTTCATGGAAGAGGTGTTCAATTCGCAATTTGGCATTAAAGAAGGCATTTCAGACTTCTTGACCTATTGGGATACCAAGCAAGACAAGCTTTCGGTGAAGTCGGTAGGTGGCAATGCGGTGAGAATCATGACGATACATAAGTCGAAGGGCTTGGAGTTTCCTGTGGTCATCTATCCCGAGGCCATCGTTGACTTGGACGAAAAGTTGAATGCCAGCAAGGTGGCTGAGGAATGGCTGCGTCCCGAGGATTTGGGTTTTGAGGCCATCCCTAATTTGGACAAGGTGCTGTTTAGGTTGGATAAGAAAGTGGAGAATATGGGTGAAAAGGCGCTGGAAAAGCTGAATGAGGAGAATAATAGCAACCGACTGGACAACCTCAATTTGCTTTATGTAGCCTTCACCCGTGCCGAGCAGCGACTCTATGTCATCGCTAAGCAGGGTAAGGCCGACAAACCCAATGTCATACGCGACTTCCTTGATGAAAAGGCAGAACATCAAGTGCAAGGAAACGATGCTTTGGTGTACCGTTTCGGGAGTCCTGATTTTATGAAACCCCAAAAGGAGGAAAAGGACAAGGTGAAAGCACTGACGGCCGAGTCGGTGGCAGGGGATTGGTTTGGTAGAATCAAGGTCGATGCGGAACCAACCAAGATTTGGCAGGCGGAGAGCGATCGTCTTCAACCCCGCGAATGGGGCGAGAAGGTGCATGAAATCCTTTCTCGGATTCGTTGTCGTGAGGACTTGGACACTGTTTTGAGGCCTAATGTCGCCGATGGAACCCTCGACCAAGCGTCAGCCGACTGGATTCTCGATAGGTTCAACCAGATGGCGTCACATCCTCTGGTTGCACCAGCCTTTGGGCCCGATGCCAAGGTGAAGACGGAGTGTGAAGTTTTGTATCAAGGCGAAATCCGACGTTTCGACCGTTACGCCGAACTTGATAATATCATTTATTTGATTGATTATAAGACGGGTAAGCCTAACAAAAAATACAACGAACAACTGCTTCAATATGCAAATGCCTTGAAGGAGATGACCGACAAACCCATCAAAGCTTTCTTGGTGTATTTGGACGATACCATCAACGTGGAACAAATATAAAAGATAGAGCCTCCGTTTTCCGAAGGCTCTCAATCTTTAAATTTTGAATACTGAATCCAAAATTACTTGCAGCGTTCTTCCTCGATAGCGGCTTGGGCAGCAGCCAGACGTGCCACGGGCACGCGGAACGGCGAGCAGCTCACGTAGTTCAAGCCGGCCTTGTAGAAGAAACGAACCGAAGCGGGGTCACCGCCGTGTTCACCGCACACGCCGCACTTCAGGTTGGCGCGTTGGCTACGGCCACGCTCCACGCCCAACTTCACCAATTGGCCAACGCCTTCTTGGTCGAGGGTGTTGAACGGGTCGGCGGGGATGATCTTCTCTTCGATGTAGTCCTTCACGATGGCGTTCACGTCGTCGCGGCTGAAGCCGAAGGTCATCTGGGTGAGGTCGTTGGTGCCGAAGCTGAAGAACTGGGCCACGCTGGCGATTTGGTCGGCCACGAGGGTGGCTCTCGGGATCTCGATCATCGTACCGTAGAGGTAGTTGATCTCGACGCCAAACTTGGCTTCCACTTCCTTCTTCACGCGGTCGGCGATCTTCTTCTGGTGCTCAAGCTCCTTGACGTTGATGGTCAGCGGGACCATGATTTCCAGATGCGGGTCGAAGCCTTCGGTCATCAGTTCAGCGGTGGCCTGGAACAGGGCGCGGAACTGGGTCTCGGTGATCTCGGGATAGACGATGCCGAGGCGCACGCCACGCAGACCCATCATCGGGTTCACTTCGTTGAGGGCGTCGATGCGCTTCTTGATTTCCTCAAAGCTGATGCCACGCTCCTTGGCGAGGGCTTTCTGTTTCTCTTCGGTATGAGGTACGAACTCATGCAAGGGCGGGTCCATCAAGCGGAAGGTCAACGGCTTGCCATTCAAGACCTTCAGCGTGCCCTTGGCAGCGTTCTTGATGTAAGGCTCAAGTTCGTTCAGGGCAGCCACGCGCTCTTCGGTGGTGTTGGCCAGGATCATGTTGCGCAGCTTGGCCAGCGGCTCTTCGCTGTTCTTGCCGTAGAACATGTGCTCGATGCGGAACAGACCGATACCTTCGGCGCCGAAGTTGACGGCGTTTTGGGCATCTTCCGGGTTGTCGGCGTTGGTGCGGACACCCATCTTGCGGTACTTGTCGACCAGGGCCATGAACTGCTGGAACAGCGGGTTCTCGGTGGCGTTGATCATGCCGACGGGTTCGGCATAGACCCAACCCTTGGAGCCGTTCAAGCTGATGACGTCGCCTTCCTTGAATTGCTTGTCGCCGATCTTCACAATGCCTTTCTCGAGGTCGATCTTCACGGCGTCGCAACCCACGATGCAGCACTTGCCCCAGCCACGGGCCACGAGGGCGGCGTGTGAGGTCATACCGCCACGGGCGGTCAGGATGCCGTCGGCGGCACGCATGCCTTCGACGTCTTCGGGGTTGGTCTCCTCGCGGACGAGGATGTTGGCCACCTTAGCGGCGCGATATTCCTTAGCCTTCTCGCTGGTGAGGGCGATGCGACCCACGGCACCACCAGGACCTGCGGGCAGACCCTTGGCGATGACGGCGTGCTTCTTCTCGTCGGCAGCGTCGAGGATGGGGTGGAGGAGCTCGTCGAGTTGCTCAGGGGTGAGGCGCATGACGACTTCCTTCTCATCGATGAGGCCTTCCTTCAGCATGTCGAGAGCCATGGTCAGGGCGGCAACGCCGGTGCGCTTGCCAACACGGCACTGCAGCATGTAGAGCTTGCCGTCTTGGATGGTGAACTCGATGTCGAGCATGTCGTGGTAGTTCTCTTCGAGGATACGGCGCACCTCGCAGAGTTCCTTATAGGTTTCGGGCATCAGTTCCTGCATCGAGTGCATGTGCTTGTTCTGCTCGTTCTTGGTGTCGTCGTTCAGCGGGTTGGGGGTACGGATACCGGCCACCACGTCTTCGCCTTGGGCGTTGATGAGCCATTCGCCGTAGAATTGGTTGTCGCCAGTGGCGGGGTTACGGGTGAATGCCACGCCGGTAGCGGAGCCTTCGCCCATGTTACCGAACACCATGGTCTGTACGTTGACGGCAGTGCCCCAGTCGTCCGGGATGCCTTCGATGCGGCGGTAGCTGATGGCCTTCTTGCCGTTCCAGCTCTTGAACACGGCCTTGATGCCGCCTTCGAGTTGGGCCTCGGCGTCGTCGGGGAACTCGGTGCCCAGCACTTCCTTGATACGAACCTTGAAGTCCTCGGCCAGTTGCTTGAGCTCTTCGGCCTTCAGCTCGGTGTCGCTCTTGTAGC